>Ga0181580_10000180_pt1 | contig 42731 bp, 30 predicted proteins | sample 071ome_23_FD_132413 | JGI IMG/M metagenome (GOLD analysis project Ga0181580, IMG submission 132413) | Coastal salt marsh microbial communities from the Groves Creek Marsh, Skidaway Island, Georgia - 071403BT metaG (megahit assembly) | ecosystem: Environmental > Aquatic > Marine > Intertidal... | reverse complement strand
TGAAGGTGATGGAGGGATGAAGGTTGATACCTTCGCGATGGCGGAGCTGGATTCGCAGGCGGACGACTTGCCTGCGACTCGTTTTGAAGAGTTGTTTCATGAAACGGCGGTAAAGATGGAAGACAAGAAACCGAGCGTCGTCCCTGTCGAGTCATCGGAGATGATGGAAGAATCACCCGTCGTCGTCGAGAAGGAAGCGGAGCCGAGCGTTCGCCCCGAGTTGACGGTGAGCTTTGTCGAAATGGAAGAGCCAAATCCGGACAACGGACCTCGAACCGTGGAACACCAAAGGACGTTTATGGAGCCGTTCGCTCTGCGCGCGATCAATGCGGTGCGGCCGGATACGTTTGCATTCGGCGACTCCGACACCGATGATAATCTATGCGCGCCAAAAAATGTTAGTCAAAAAGTTTGGGGAAATCCTCGTGCGCTGGATTACATCGTGCCATTGGACGACGCCGAGTGGCCCCAAAATTGCCAGGGGCGGGAAGATTTGTGCGCCGTTCTGAGACGCGTAGCGCGGAACAGAGAAGTGCTCGCGGCGGTGGCAAATTCGCAAGCGCCCGGTTTGACGCCCTTCTTGGAAATGCTCATCGCGTTGAAAGTTCCAAACTTTCTCGTCATTGCCCTAGACAAAGCGCTCACCGAACGCCTCGATGGCATGCACGTTCCGTATTACTTTTACGAGGACCCAGTCACGGGTAATCACAAGGTGAGCGCGAAGAAGTTTGCTCTGATTCAAGAATTTGTCTCAGTCGGTTGTTCGGTTTTGCTCACTGACACCGACGTCACATACCAGCAGAACCCTTTCATGTACTTGTATCGCGACAGTGACATTGAAAGTATGAGCGACGGATTTGACAACGAATCTGCAAATGGGTTTTTACAAACAATCGACGATCCTACGATGGGTGCGGCGCGAAAGAGAGCTGCTTCGTATCGCGTCGCGGCGCTGAATAGCGGGATGTGGTACGTCAGCGCGACCGAGGCAAGTTTACGTCTCATGAAAATCATGGCGCACAGGATGGCCACAGAGGATCTCTGGGATCAAAGCGGATACAACCTCGAACTTTGGTTCGCGAGTCGCGACGCGCACATGACTTCCGGCGCGACGGTGCGAATCATGAATCCGTACTGTTTCATGAATAGCAAAGTGATGTTCCGCATCATACGACACACTGAACAGTTGCAGCGAGAGAAGCATCGACCTGTGGCGATGCACGCGAATTACCACACGGACAAGGACAATAAGATTCGACTTGTGCACGCGTATTACACTCAAGACACACCTTTGTCAACTTTGGAGTGCAGTGTCGGTTGCGATAGCGACTTGAAAACCATCATTGAATTGGAGAGCAACCATTTACACACCATTAACGACGCGTTCGTGGGGAGCAAAAATTGGAAATCGGGACGCGCGGGAGCCAAGACGTGCAAGCCTTTGGACCCGTGGAATGGCGACATTGATGGCTTGGCCAGAAGACTACACGTCGTCGACAACAGTGAAGGCGTGTGCTTGAACGCTTCAAAGCTAAAGACGACTGCGAAGCAAATATGTGAAGCGCTCGCCAAGATCACTCCGAATGAGCGAGGCGACGTTGTGCTTGTCGTCGCTTCAGCGGATGATTCCGAAGCTCTCAAGTTGTTACTCAAACGAGGCATCAAAAAGAATGGATTAGAAAAGCAAACTTTGGTTGTCACATCTGACGCCGCTATTGAGGAAATCGCAACTTTAGCTGGGGTGGTCGCCGTGAGACGGACCTCGTCAAAAGTGTTGCCGAGCGCAACGTTGAAGTGGTACGCGATACACACCATCTTACGAGACGGGCGCGGGGTTGTGAACGTCGCACCCAGCGTCACGCTTTTGCACGATCCATCCGATTCTTTTTATTACGATTCGGATATCGAAAGTGCGAGTGATGGCTGGGATGACACCTCGGCGTATGGTTACGATCACGTCGTAGACGATCCATCCATGGAGTGGAGTAGATACCTCCACGGAGGCCGCGTCGCCAGTTCTGATGCCGGATTTTTCAGGTTAGCCCCGACGACTGAATCTGTTTCCCTCGCTGAACGTGTGATGACTCGACTCACCGGACTCGGGGATACAGCCACGAACGCAGAGGAACAAGACGTGTTCAACGCTGCCGTCTTCTTTCCCTCTTACGGCAGCGCAGTCTCTGTCGGCGTCATGCGCAGAACTCTCAATTACTTGTGTTTCCCGAATTCAAAGACGCTATTTTTGTTCATGCGCAAAGATAAAGGGTTAGCGTCTCACGCACCAGTGATGATTGATTTCAGCTATCATCCAGGCGACGTAGAGCGGATGAAGAGCGCTTACGACTACTACGAAGAGTTGAGCGAAGGCAAATTATCTGAAAAGAGCAAAAAGGCTTTCATGCGCATACCGGTGGCTGATGGCGCCAAAACGAGCGATGCGATGTCAGACGTATCGACGCTGTGCGCGTTAAAAGCATCGACGCCGACGGAGGAGGAGGTGTCAAAACACGCGCTCGCCTCTCGTCTGATTGATGAAGTGTGGACGTGGGGTGGGACGAAACCGCTCGTGTTCAAAAAAGGCGGCGAACTGAAAACTCCATGGGGGGCGGGTAAATGGTCGCTCGTACGCGACGGAGCGAACACGTCTCTGAACGCTATCTGGGCGGATTTTGTCGGCGCGCATCATCTTCTAAACTTTGAGACGCCGGAAGGAAGTGCGGACGCGAACACGATGTTTGTCGCCGAGCGATGCGCGGATGGAAATCTAGTCATCGGAAGACGCGTCGTCGACGAGGCATAGATGGGCGTACCGACAAAATAGCATATGAAATCAGGTTTCGCATTCAGGAAATAATTTAGCTAGTAGGCATTTGTGATTACGTGAAAGAATTAAGCCAAGGTGCGACCCTTGACGAGGCAGTCCATCGCCGTTCTCGGCTTCCCCTTCTCAGCCATGTGCGCGGCGACAGAGTCCCAACGGTTGACAGCGCCGAGAGGGAACAATTGCTTGGAAGCCGTTTCCAACTCAGCAACTTCATCAGCGCTCCAGTCACCACCGACAGTTTCCGTGGCTTCACGTTCGGAACGGTGCCCGGCAGCTTCTTCAACCTTGGCGCCCCACTTGGCGCTGTCCGCGAGAGCGCCCGCGGCGAGGACGGCGGCGACGCAATCCCAAGGTCCCTTCGGTTCGTCGCCGTTCATCGCACCGTCAAGAACCTTCTTCAAGTCGGCGGCGTGGTCAACAGTCAAGCTATCGCAGATGGATTCGAGTTCACCATCACCCGGGTAGTCGATCCAACCTTCAGCGGCGGCGCCGATGGCGCGGAGGCGCTGCTTATCTTTACGGAGCGCCTTCTTCAACTTTTCAAGTTCCTTCTTGGCGTTCGCCTTGTCAGCCTTGGCCTTTTCCGCGGCTTCAGCGGCAGCAGCCTCGGCTTCAGCCTTCGCCTTGGCGTCAGCTTCGGCGAGGGCGCGAGCACTGTCGGTACGACCCATGCGCTTTGCGTCGCGAGCAGCCTTTTCGGCGTCGCGTTGCTTGATGCAACGAGGATCGTACTTTTGCGCAGCCTCAACAAAGGCGCGAATTTGCGCAGATTCCTTCTTCTTGGCGTCGGCGCGGAGCTTCTTGTTCTCCTTCTCCATTTGACGACGGTGATCGCGATCGTGCGCGGTTTCGACATCGCTTTCCTTGTCTTGCGGGAACTCTCTCCACGACTTAAACTTGGCCGCCCAGAAGATGTAGTGCTTACGCACATCCTCGTATTCGGCGTCCGGGTCGTCACAAATCGGCACCGGCTTGGTCTCGGAGAATCGAGACAGGAGGTGGAAGTGCGGCATGAAGGTTTCGTAGAACTCGCCCTCCTCACACTTGGACGGAAAGTTGAATTCCGGCGCGTCGACAGAGTCGTACTCCTTACGGCGGCCCTTATCGAGGAGCACCTCCATGGCGATGACAACCGCCTTGTAACGCTGCTCGATGCGTTCAGCCTCCGCTTCAGAGACTTGAGCGACACCCATTTTATCCGGGTGCAACGCAATCGTCAACCAGCGATGCTTCTCCTTGATCTCATCCGCCGTCGCCAAGTATCTTCGCGTTGCCAAGCCCAACGCCCCGTAGTGATCCGGAAACTCCTTGTTACCGCGTCGCTTAGTCTTCTTCATCTTGAACTCGGGCGCATCAAAATCAACGGAATCATCCATACGTTCTTGATCCATCGCTTCAATCGAAGCCTTTCTCGCCAATTTTGCTTCGCAAACCGCGCTCAAACCGAGCTTCACCCGCGCCGCCTCGTGAAACGCGTGCCCCGCGCTCTCCTTCATGTGTCCGCCACCCACAGCGATCGGCGCACACGCCGCGACGACGATCGAATCCGCGCTCCCGCCTTCAATCGTGTTCGCTTCCCATCCGATTCGCATCGCCGCGTACTGCGCCGTCACCACTTCATCGACGTGCGCGCGTTCTCTTTCGAGAATCATCCGCTCCATGCGCTCAAACTCCTCCATCTCTCTGCGTGCGAGTTCTTCGAAATCTTCTTCGGACGCCATCGAGTGTCTGCGTCCCGTTCGTTCGTTCGTTTCAATCGTGAGTGAGGTTAATATGTGTCTAACCCGTCGTTCGTAAACGTCAAACGTGCGCGCGCGCCGTCGTGTGTCGTCGGTTCGTTCGGTTCGATCCCAATGGCGGCCGCCGCCAGATTACATCGACATCTTTTATCCACACGCGCACTTTTGCCTTTTTTTATTACGCATTGGGTACCTAAACCCTATACCGTACTATAGTCTCTTTTGTCCAAATATAGTACATCTGAACAGAACACGTTTCTGTGTCCATCCATTCGCGTTGTTCGCGTTTTCATACCTCCAGTACGAGCGCCGTCTTCCACACGGGTGTGGCCACCAACCAGCGTGTGAAAAAGTTCGTCCTCCTCCTCTCGCTCTGGGTGCGCGCGCGTGAAGAAGTTGAACTGTTGATTGAGCTTCTGTCGTCGTCGCCTTCAGAGGGCGACGCTCGACTTGAAGTCGATCGAGAGCGAGAGCAGAGAGGGTTTAGGCAGAGTTAGAACTGGAACGCTCGCGACGATGCCGACGCCGAGCGTGGTGCTGGCGACGGCGGGATACGACCACACGGTGCGGTTTTGGGAAGCCACGCGAGGGGTGTGCTACCGAACGCTGCAGTACTCTGACTCGCAGGTGAACCGGCTGGAAATCACGCCGGATAAGCAGTACTTGGCGGCGGCGGGGAACCCGCACGTGCGGTTGTTTGAGGTGAACACGAGCAACCCGCAGCCGGTGACGTCTTACGATGGACACACGGGGAACGTGACGGCGGTTGGGTTTGAGCAACACGGACGGTGGATGTACACGGGGAGCGAAGACGGAACCGTGAAGATATGGGATTTGCGCGCGGGGGGATATCAGAGGGAGTACGAGAGCCGCGGGGCGGTGACGAGCGTGGTTTTACACCCGAATGGGTCAGAGTTGATGAGCGCGGATCAGAATGGGAACGTGAGAGTGTGGGATTTGACGGCGAATGCGTGCTCGTGCGAGCTCGTTCCAGAGGTGGGAACGGCGGTGCAATCGCTGACGGTGGCGAACGACGGATCGCTCGTCGTCGCGGGGAATAGTAAGGGGACGTGTTACGTGTGGAAATTACAACAGGGTTCAAAGACGACGGCGCATTTTGAACCGCTTCACAAGCTCAGCGCGCACCCAGGAAGTTACGTTCTCAAGTGTTTGATTTCTCCTGATTGCCGATTATTAGCCACCACATCGAGCGATAAGACGATCAAGTTGTGGAATTTAGACGGGTTTAAGCTCGAGCGCGTGCTTGAGGGTCATCAGCGCTGGGTCTGGGACTGCGTATTCAGCGTCGACGCCGCTTATCTCGTGACGGCGAGCTCAGACACGACGGCGCGATTATGGGACTGCACATCCGGCGAAGCCATTCGAGTCTACAGCGGGCATCACAAGGCGGTCGTCTGCTGCGCGCTCAACGATTCAGCCGTGGAAGCTGCCGTGGAAGAGGTCAAGGGTGACCCAGGGGAGTGAAAATAGGTTCTTTAAAAGATGGGGGCACTGTGTTGTAAATTAAAAGCAAAGCTTCATTAGCCACACCAGCAACCAACCACGTACGCTACTCGTCGCCACGTTCGTCTGTTTAGACGCCAGACGAGACACCCGAAACCATGTCACCGACGCGATCGCCTCTCGCCAATCGAAACACTGCTACGACGGAATACGAACGCGAACGCGAGGTGCGTCCGGCGATGATTGCTCACCGCGCGTGTGGATTGATTTTCGCTTCCTCGTTTTCAAATTCAACTGACGAAACCAAAACGAAACACCTTCTTCGCGGCACAGGAACGAATCGCCCGGAACAAGGCGAGATTAGCAGCGCTCAAGGTGGATGAAGCGAAAGTTGAGTTTGACCGCGCGTGTGCCGCGTCGAAACGCGCGTCGACATCGAAGAAGAGGGAACGAAAGCCGAAAGAGACGGTTGCCGTACAACCGACGAGAAAGAGCTCTAGAGTCCGTGGCGAAAAGCTCGTCAATCACGCCGTCATCGGAGACAATGATGAAGTCGAAGACGATGTGGTTTCGTGCCACTTGACGTGCGATGAGTTCTGCGCGATGTATGAGCTGACACCCGGTCCGATGATGACGGGTTCGTTTGGCGGGTGGGTGGAGGAGTCTGTGCGGGTACAATGCGGCATCGCGGCTTCGGCAAACGATGCTTGGGAATCAAACGGAGGAGGTAGCAAGGACCGTAAACCTGCCAAGGGAGAACAGGCGCGCGATCATGCGAAGCGGATGCTGCGTAAAAATCCGAATGCGTACTTCTACAGACACACAGCTCCGGGTGAAATCCAAGTCGACGGCGACTGGTCGCAAGCTGAGATTGATCGATTCATCGAGGTTGCGAAACAGTATGGCTGCGGCGATAAATGGGGGCTCTTCGCGTCTTACATCCCCGGTCGCGTCGGTTACCAATGTAGCAGCGCGTACCGGCATCACATCATACCAAGAGGGCTGTTGCGCGATAATAATTGGCGTTTGACGCCATCTGGTGAAGCAATTTGGATTGGAAGGCGCAAGGCGAGATAGGCTCGTCGTTTTGTAATAAGTATAAGATGTATTCGAGCGAATGTTACAATGAAACCTACGCCGCATGCTTCGACTCGACGCATACATCTTTCGAGGGCTGGACATCAAAACGAAGTCCACCACGTATTTCAGCACCCTGAATTTTTTCATTGATGTCCGTCCGTACAGACGAGTGGGTGTGAACCGACCACAATTTTTTTCATGGTTCGCATCTTGAGTAAAGTCAACAACGTGAGCCGCTGTTGAGCTGTTGGTAAAAGTCGTCAACTGTATTACCGTTGGCGTATCATCTGGCGAAGATAGAGTCTTCGCTATTTGTTGATTGATTCCGCGACGTCTCGATGAGACACAGAAATTTCAATCCTTTCATTTGTGCGCAGGCAAAGCGCACGCTTTTTCATCTTGAATTCTCCGAGAACCAACCCGTCCAGTTCTCCACCGCCATGTTTTTTATAATACATCGGTAGCGCGCATCCGACTCAAAAATATGTCGAGATGCAGCCAACGAAACAGAGCGCCATCCCATGCTCGCTCTGCTCACCAAATCTCCAAAAGACACAATAATATGCTAAGCTATTTCTTGTTCATGTCTCCGCCTAACGGCAGTACTTCGCCGGATCAATTTGAGCAGGAATTTGTTGGATTTCAGTGCCCAACTCTTGTTCAATGCGGAACAAGTTCATGCGATCGTCATACGTGATCAAGTTGACGGCAATGCCTAGGTGACCAAAACGGCCAGAGCGACCGACTCTGTGCAAGTAGGTCTCAGAATTCTTCGGGAAATCAAAGTTGATGACAACGTTGACGGATTGGATATCAATACCACGGGTAAAAAGGTCCGAAGACACCAAGTTGCGGCACGCACCGTTGCGGAAGTCGTGGAAGACGCGGTTGCGGTGAGCCTGGATCATCTTGGCGTGAATGTAGAAGCAGGAGTAACCGAGCTCGGTAATTTTCCTGGCGAGCAACTCGACACGAGTGACGCTGTTGCAGAAGATAATAGATTGGTTTATTTGCAGCTTGCTGAACAAAGTGTTCAAGCAGTGAACCTTTTGCTTCTCTTCAACGAAGGCGTAGTATTGCGTGATACCCTTGAGTGTGAGTTCCTCCATGAGGTTGATGACGTACGGTTTGCGCAAGTACTTGTCCTTGAATTCCTTGACGGTAACCGGGAAAGTAGCAGAGTACAAAAGAATTTGTCGATTCTTCGCCATGAAGTTGATCACCTGGGCGATGACGGGTTGGAATTCCGGGGAAAGAAGCTTGTCCGCCTCGTCCATCGCCAACATCGTCGCTTGACCCAACTTTGCGACGCCCTTGCTCGCCAAGTCGACGAGACGACCGGGAGTGGCGACAACAATGTGCACCGGTTGATGTAATCGCATGATGTCATCCTTCAAAGAGGTACCACCGGTGGTGACCATGACGGCCAAACCGAGGTGCTTGCCGAGTTCCTTGCACACTTGGCTCGTTTGCAACGCCAACTCCCGAGTCGGGACGAGAATCACAGCCTGAATCACATTCTTGCTCGCATCCACCTTTTCGAGAATCGGAATGCTAAATGCAGCTGTCTTGCCGGTACCATTCTTCGCGCGTGCGAGAATATCACGACCGGTGAGCGCGATTGGGATTGATTCTTCTTGGATCGGCGAAGGGCGCTCAAAGCCTTTCTCAAAGATACCCATCAAGAGCTCGCGCTTGAGGAAGTAATCCTCGAATTCGTTTCCTTTCGTCGCCGTCACATCCTGTTTTCATGAAATTAAACGCAACAACCGTCAGTCTCTCGGTCCCTATCGTGAATCTAACGCGTCAGAAGAAGCTTTAGATTTCCGCAAGGTTTCTCGAGAATTCGCGACAATTGCTCACCTCTGTGCGATAACGCTCATCCTTCGGAGGCACGACGAGCGTGTCCTTCCAGTTTCCGTTTTGTCCACCCGCCATCGGTGCGTGACTACTCGCGAAAAAACACGCGCACACAAAAACATCGTCAGTCTCACGGCACGTTTCCCGATCCGATCGCACCCTCTCCACACAGAGCTCTCGGCAAACCCTCGCGAACTCGACACCGATCGTTCCACCCCACTCACGAGCATCTCGCGACGCGTTCCACGCGTTTCAAACGCATCGAGACGATCGAAAAGACTTTTCTCGCACGTACTGTCCGGGCGGCGGGACGCCGTAGCCGTATCCCTGCATGTCTCGGGCGCGCGTTTCGTTCGTTCGTTCCTTCTTCTGACGCGGCAGTTCGCGCGCGTTTTCGCCTCGCGTTTACCCGAAGATCTCGAGACGTCGATCGATGGATTTTTCGTCAACGGTAAAAATGTGTTTTCAGTGACTATGTGAGATGCGTGAAAATAGCCTTTCGGGATTTCGGTTCGGTTTCGATTTTCAACAGTTGACTCGACGGGACGGAGGAAACGGATTGGAGGTCGTTCGAGACGCGGTAGTCGTCGACGACGACGGGCGTCGAGAAGGCGGAGAGCGGAGAGCTCAGGGGAGGGAGTCCTCTTCGACGACGATGGTGGTGATGGCGATGGAAGACGAGGCTGGGACGACGCGACCGGTCGGGAAGAGGAGGCGAGAGACTGATGATTCGGGTGACGGCGCGAACCCGTCGACGAGCGAGGCGAGGGAGGACGGGACGGCGAAAGATGAGGGCGAGGTGGATGTTGCGGAGCTTTTCGAGCGTAGGAACGCCGAGCGAGCGGCGATTTACGGTGAGGATGCCCGAGCGGAGGTCAAGTTGAAGCAAGAGTGCGCGAACAGCTTCAAGCTCGCCAGTGCGCATGAGTTGGTGCTGTGGACGTTGGTGCCGACCGAGGCGAAGGAGTGCGTGAATCCGAGATGGGCGTTCGTTAGAAATAAGCCGTTAGTGGATCGCGTGGTGGTTTTGTTGGCGCCGGGGTTGGATCATAAGCGTTGGTGCGATGAAGGCGCGGTGTTGTGCCCAAACATGAAGCGTTGTCTCGGGGATGGGCTGAGGACGACGTGCGAGAGCCCGACGTCGATGGGAATGCCCTTGTGTAAGAGTTTGATGTATTCCGTGTACGGCAAGCAAGGTGCCGACGGTAAGCAGAAAAAGTTCAAGGCGAGCACGTGCGCAAAGGATTTGTGTAAACGCACTTTTGCGTACAAGCCGTCACATTTCGTGCTCACAGCGGGTGACATGAGCGACATGGTGTATCCATTGCCGAATTTAAAGGAGGATGGGACTTTAGAAATTGAGGAAGGGTTCGTCACGACGCAACCCGCTGGACAGGGTATCGCTAGAGCTACGGGATACTATCCGTATTTGGCGCTTGACTGCGAGTTTTGCTACACCGCAGAAGGTTTGCAACTCACGCGTGTTTCGGTGGTCAAAGAGGATGGTGAAATCGTTTACGATAAGCTCGTCAAACCCTCAACTCCGATTACAAACTATAACACCGAGCATAGCGGTATCACCGCTGAGCAGATGGAAGGTGTGACGACGTCGCTAGAGGATGTCCAACGAGAACTTTTGGAGATGGTGCCGTGCGAGACAATTTTGATTGGCCATTCGCTAGAGAATGATTTGCAAAAACTGAAAATCATTCACGCCAACGTCATTGATACGTGTGCGCTCTATCCGCACAGGAAAGGAGCGCCGTATCGTAATGCGTTGAGGTTTCTCACAGAAAGATACCTTGGGAGGAAAATCCAAGAGGGATCACACGACTCCGTAGCGGATGCGAGAGCCACCATGGAGCTTGCGTTACTGAAATTTATCAATGGTCCATCGTTTGGAGAGGTTGCTACCGACGGTGGAGGTCTTTTCGACGTGCTCTCCGTGTACAACGTCGACTGCGTCGTGATTGACACGCCGTCCATGTGCGCCCGCTTGCCCGCGGGCAGCGCACACGTGATCGAGGCTGGCACCGATGTGGAGGTCAAGGAGAAGATTTTGGAGGAGATCCAAAAGAAGCCCGACAACTTGAACAGGCTCGCTGTGTACGGCCACCTTCACGACTTCAGCAAAATTTTATCCGCCGAAGCGCAACGCGCACACGCGAGAGAGACAAATCCGACGGATGAAGAAACCCTCGTGGCGGAACGCACAAAGATGCAGGCGCTGGAACGATTAGACGCAATCGTGGGCGAAGTTTGGGAGGCGCTGCCACCGAACACGCTCCTACTCTTCACCTCGGGCGTCGGCGACGCACATACGCTACGCCTCGCGCAGGAGCAAAAGTGGAAGCGCCAGCAAAAAATAGGCAACTGGGGCGCGTGGACGGACGAAGCGGAGAAGGATATCCGCCGGCTCTACGACAGAACTAAGTCCGGCGTCACTTTCGCGGCGGTAAAGGAATGATGCGTCGTCGGCATCACTAGAACTAGAATCTTTCTATTGGAAATATTGAGCTATTACGTCTACACCAAACCAACGCCGAGACAGTTTGTGCACTTTTGCAACGCCGTTCCCTTACACGTCGGACATAGACACAGCCGATCGACCGTCGGCGCTTGAATCGGCTGCCACTCGATCGCTCTCTTCCCTTTGCACGTCATGCACGGCACTAGTTTCTCTCCCGCGCACGACGGACACTTGACGTTTCTGCGTGCACGAGCGCGAGCGACGAGCGCGCGACTCGCCGCCGTCGACGCACCCGCCACCGCGCAGAGACCGGCGCCGACGGTGACGATAGATCCGACAAATCCGGAGAAGACGGCGCGCACCGGGTTGGGCTGCCTCGTCGCCATGACAACGCGCGCTGGTGACTGTGGACTAAGAGCTCGGCGCGCAGCGCAACCGTCCACCCCTCAGACCAGACCACGCGCTTTCGCGCGAACACATCGATCGACGAGCCGAAAGACGACTGGACAAGTGGATGGCGGATAACACGCACGCCTGCTGCTCTCACGACCACGATTGCGACGCGTCGACGTGCGGGAACGCGTCTTTGCACGGCTTTGTGGATTTCCCATCCGTCGTGGCGTACAACGCAGAGGACGACACAGCGGCGCGCGGCGTGATACGCCCGTGGGAATCTAGGCACGATCGCAGTGGAAGGGCGCTCGTCAGCGAAGACGACGGTGAACTGGTGATTCGAATCCCATTCACGACGGATGTGAAGCTTAGAGGTATCATGGTGCTTGGAGGAGCGAACGGACGAGCTCCGAGAGAGATGAGAGCGTTCGCGAATAGACGAGACGTGGACGCGATCAACGCGAGTAGAAAGACGCCGACGCAAAAGTGGGATCTCACTGTTGACGAAGATGGCGTGCTTGAGTACAACACGGAAGCGGCGAGCTGGCAGTCTACGTCAAGCGTTACGCTTTACTTTCCGTCAAATTTCAATGGCGACAGCGAGACTGAAATTTGGTTTATCGGTCTCAGGGGTGAAGGCACGGGCCACAATAGGGACATGATCGTGACCGCTGTCTACGAGGCGCGGCCGCAACCGCAAGACCACGAGGTGCCTTCTGATGAGAAGGCTGCTCGACTCGGGATGTGACTCGACTCGCAGAGCGCGAGATTCTAGGAGAAATAATTATTGATTTGTAGCATTTGATGAGTTGATTTTCGAAGATACAGCTATTTCAACAGGCGACTAAAGTACCATTTTATCTAGCGCGGCGAATCGCGGTCTACCTCGTCTCGCCGACGAGAGAAAGCTCGAACGTCCTCCAAATTATCATCCAAATTTACGGCACGACGCGGCTGCACACGTCCGCGGTACGAAGATGACGCTTCCGGAATATCGTCGAAAGCTCTCGACTCTGGATCACTCTTACGAGTCCACAGCACTTGTTGTGGCTTTTCGTAATCGTGCTCTCCGTCGTCAAACCGCTCAGATGCGGCTCGTGACGAGCCACGTTGCCGAGCCGAGCTGCTAGAACTTTCACCATCGTCGCGTCGCGTCCAAAGCACTCCATTATTCGATGACGACGGTGGAGGTTCGTTTCGTACCCGAATTCGTTCCTCTTTTCTCTCCCAGAGCACACCGTTCGACGGTGGCGACACATCCTCGCTCGGAGCGCTTTTCATCTCTGGTGCGGCTACCTTCTCAGCTGTGGATTTTCGCTCTTCGTCCTCCTCCGCATCGTTCGTGGAATCATCGACAATAGCGCTCATCACTAACGCTGCGCTCAAGGTTGCCAATCCCGTCGCTGCGATGGCGCCTTGGCGACCAAACTTGTAGACCAAATTGGCCCAGGCACGCTCGATGGCGTACAAGACGCTTCCCGTCGATGTCCTGACCTTCGCGTAGAGCGCCGAAATCCCCTCCAACTCTGCATCATCACCCAAAATAGCATCCACACCCACATTCTCCGGCGGATCGTCGCCGAACACTTCCCGCCATTTCTCCACCAATGTGTCCTCCGTCCACGCGCCGTCTGAAGAATACGTCGCCTGTGGGCCAAAGTCTCTCAAATCCAACTCTTCATCCGAAGGAAACGCAGGTGCAGACACAGACGGCGGGGGGGCGGCTTTGTCATCCGCCTTAGAAATCTCCGTTCCGCTCGCGGTCACCGCCACCGAAGGCGCCGAGCGCGACAGTGCCACCTCAGGCTCGCCCGAAGGCCCAAAGAGCACGCGCTCAATCAAACGCACTCGCTCCTCCCTCGGTAACGCCTCGAACGCGTCGACGAGCCTCTCCGCATTGGCAGAGGACTCTTTCTCATCCCTCGTCTGCGTCAGCTCGGTCGGAGACGCCGCGATCGCTGCGTCACCGAGCGCGAACGGCAAGACACGTGGTCCCACCAACGTTCGCGATGCGCGTCGGCGCCGACGCGCGAGTCTCACCCACGCCTCACGCGACGACGAAGACGACGAAGACGAAGACGAAGACGACGCGAGACCACCTCGCGCCCGCGCGTGTACGCTTCGCATCGTCCGCCTGATCGAGCGTAGGTGTGCGGTCTCACGCAGACTTCATTCGGCGACTCGACTGAAACTTTTTCAACTTGTGTGGATAAAGAAAGATGAGCGCCGTCGCCCGATCCGCCCCCGCGTCCCCGCGACGAAGAAACCCGGTGGTGACGAAGAAACGTGGTGATCGAGCCTGTCGCGTTCGTCCGGCGACGCGCGCGACGAAGCCCGGGATGGATGGATGGATAGAGGACGCGTTGGGCTCGGAAGTTATCAACAGAGCCTCTTCTGGTGGCTCGCAGTGGGCGGCGTTTTCGTCATATGATCTCGCGGATGGACGCCGGGTCTTCGTGAAGACGTCGGCAAAGGATCCGTCCATGTTCGCCGGCGAGGCTGCGGGATTGAGGGCGCTGAGGGCGACCGGGGCGTTTGTCGTGCCCGAGGTGTACGGGACGGGCGCGGCGCCAGAAGGCGAAAGGAGCAATAGTTTCATCGCGATGGAGTACCTGAACTTTGGCGCTCGCGGGGATCAGGGTGAATTTGGGGATGCGTTGGCGACGATGCACTTGGCTGTGCCGAGCCATAAGGAGGCTGTGGATGGGAAATTCGGTTTTGAGAAGAACAATACCATTGGCGAGACGCCTCAACCAAACGAGTGGACGGATTCTTGGTTGGAATTCTGGCGCGATAAGCGATTAATGCACATGATTCGGCTCGCGCGAGATCCAACGTTGAGTCAGTTAGCTGAGAGAGTTGTAGATAAGCGCCTGAGCGACATGTTCGGCGCCTGTGGCGAAATAAAACCGAGCCTGTTGCACGGGGACCTCTGGTCGGGAAATATTGGCACCGTTGGAAGAAAGCCATCCGTTTTCGATCCGGCGGTTTACTACGGTCACCACGAAGCTGAATTCGGCATGTCGTGGTGCGCTGGATTCAACAATTCATTTTACGAAGCTTATCACGCCAAGATTCCGAAGGCGCCAGGCTTTGAAGAGCGTGCCAAGATGTACCGCCTTTATCACATCCTCAATCATTACGTCATGTTTGGTGGAGGATACTACCGCGAGTGCGTAGGTATTCTAAAGGAGTTGGAGTAGAATTCACCGTATTGTCATGTAAATGTGTTGATTTTAATTGATTCGAATGCGCGCAATCAGCGTGGTATTACAAATGCATTTGTAGAGACGTTTTCTGTCTTAAAACAATCATCTCGGTTGTTTTGACGCTTCGTTCGCCATGCTACCCGACACTTGGTCGCCTCTTTCTTCCTCGTCGTCTTGTTCTTCGCCACTAGACGCTCGTTCACCGTCTCCGAGGGAGAGAAACTTGTTCTTCCACGCGTCAATCTGCGAGGAGAGGACGTTGCTCCGCTGCTTCTCAACTCTGAGTTGTTCCTTGAGGGCTAAACGAACGTTCGCCGCGAGACGCGCCTCTTGACGAAGCGCCTTGACTTGCAGGGAAGCAGCTTCCAAATCATCCTTCAAGTGCTTTACTTGCTCCTCGGCCGCACGCGCCGCATCATCAGCGCCCTTGACTCGGCTGATGAGTCGGTCCTCCTTGCTCTCGCTCTGCCCGCCTTCACGGAAAAGACTCGCCTTATCCGGGTTTCCGCTCCAGCAATCGTTGATCCACAGCCTGGGCATATCATCCGAGCTCAACATTAACACGTTGTTATTGCCTTGCTGCCAAGAGAGGACGGTTTCAGGTTGACCGGCAGGAACGATGGCGTACTTGTAAATGAAGACTCCGTCCACGGGCAACTCGATATCGTCCGAAGTCCAGACATCGCCTTCGCCCCAGTTCAGAGTCAAAGACTTGGACATGTTCCACGTACCGAGTTTAGAGTGCGATCCCGTCAACCGCAGCTCTTCGCCAAAGTTGATCGTCTTTTTCATCTGAAACTTGCAACGAATTAGTTGCACCGTCTCGACGTCTCTCAACGCAAGCGCCTTCTCTTCGCCTCGTGTCACTCGCGCCAATATCGCATCGTTCAGCCTCTCCACCGAAACCCCACCAGAAAATTCTCCCATCATTCCATCATCATCCGTCGATTCATCCTCCTCTTCCATCGCCGTTCCATACACCGCCTGAAGCTCGCTCCCGAGCGCGTCCAGCCTGGCCGCCGCGTTCAAACCAACCGCTTCCACGCACTCCTCGCCCGCATCCACCACCTCCGCGTCCACGCGAAGCGCTTCCTCGGTGCTCTCGCCGTCGTTTTCCGCCCGAACCACCGTCTTTCGTCGTTCACCGGCGTTTACGCGTCGTCCACATCGGTCGTTGACCCGTCTCGACCGACCGATGCCGAGGCTCGAGCCGGTGCTGATGCGTCGCTGCGTCGCCGTTATAGTCGCCATTCTCTCCGTCGCACGCGACTATGTCGAGCGCAAAAACCTGAGCGGCACCGCAACCAGCACACGGAATGGACACACGCGGGGGTTTCACCGGAAAGATTTCCCCTCCGAGCTCTGCCGTCGTTCGCAACGACCGTCGCATCCACCCATCCATCCACCCGTCGCGCGATTTGTCGTCGGATGGGCACACAAAACAAAAGAGACACGCACAGAGAGAGATAATTATGTCATTCATCATTCACAATATGATACAAAAGTACGCTCAAACAAAACAAAAACATGCATCTACGTACCCAAATGATCGTTTCGGATAACGGATCACGACACCCGAAAATTCGAGGTTTCGCCCCGGCGCTGGGTCACGGTCGACTCGACCGACCGAAGGCGACGGACGGACGCCAGACGGCGACGGACGGACGCCAGACGGCGACGGACGGACGAAGACGACGGTGACGGTGGTTCTCGGAAAGACCGGTGCGCGCCGCCATGGAATCACCCACGTTTGAGGCGCACGTGGAAGCGGTCGGGCGTCGCATGTACGAGGAACTACTTCGCGTGGAGGTTGCAACCGTGAGCGCCGCGGACCCGGAAGCGTCGGCGATGGACGTCAAGGCGATCGTCAAGGCGAGGGTGTACGAGTATTACCTTCCCGTGTATCAAGAGGTGATCGCGCGGTTGAGAACGCACCGAACGGCGCAGGGAGGCGGGGCGAAAGCGAAACCGATGGTTGTGGCGGTGAGCGCTCCGCAGGGTTGTGGAAAGACGACGCTGACGAGGAACATCGTGCACTTGGTGCAGACGACGCCGAAAAAGTTTCTGGACGCGGATAGCGTTGGAGATAGTGGGTTTGTGAAAGCGGCGACGCTGTCGATGGATGATTTTTATCTCACGAACGAGGAGCAAATGGCGCTCGGGGCAGCGAACCCCGACAACGTGTTGTTGCAGTACAGAGGAAACGCGGGAACGCACGATTTGGCGTTTGGGACGCGGGCGCTGGATAACTTGATCCATATTAATACATCGGGACAGTCTACGGTGAGCGTGCCTCGGTACGATAAGCTCGCGATGGGAGGTCGGGGTGATCGAAGACCCGAGAGCGAGTGGGACGTCGTGTCTGCGCCGCTCGACGTCATCCTGTTGGAGGGTTGGATGCTTGGCTTCGAGCCGATAGAGGATGAGAGCGCGGGGATGATCGATCCAAACTTGATTCAGGTGAATAATTACCTGAGAAACTACAAGGCTGCGCTCTGGGGAGCGGATCGGGTCGATTGGTGGATCATCTTCAAGGTCAAGGAACCAAAGTGGGTGTACAAGTGGAGACTCGAAGCTGAGCGCAAGGCAGGCGGTGGATTGTCCGACGCCGAGGTCCAAGACTTTGTCGATCGGTTCATGCCCGCGTATGATGCATATCTACCCGCTCTCTACGAGAACCCGCCGCCAGAATCACTCGTCGTCGTTGTAGATGAGTACAGAGACGTGCTCATGGTGCACGTCACAGATGCAGGTCCTCTTAGAGGAGTGCCGCCACGGTAGCTACGAAAAGATATGTGTATTGCGATTTCTTGTCACGTCAAAAAGGTCGTCGTTCGTTCGAGCTCTTCATGGATTAGTAACTACGTAGTCGAGAGACTGACAAAGGGATGCACGCGGTAAACCGAGAGTGCTAACATGCTTATCACAAATCGGCCGAGAACTCAAATCTATACTCCTCTACGTCGCCGTCGCCCGCCCCTAAAACATCGTTTCACCGATTAGGAACGCGGCTTTTCCTTCTTCTCGCGGAACAACGCGTTAAGAGACACACCGGCAACCTTGACGACCTTGAAACGGACGCCCGGAATATCACCGACGGCGTGACCCTTACGACCGAAGCCAGCGATGAGAACTTCATCGTTTTCATCGGTAAAGTTCAAGCAACCATCGCGCGGGACGAAGGCGGCAATCTTCTTTCCGTTCTTGATGAGCTGAACGCGGACGCACTTACGGATAGCAGAGTTCGGCTGCTTCGCTTCGATGCCAATCTTCTCGAGAACGATACCCTTGGCGTGAGAGCAACCGGCGAACGGCTTCTTCCACTCAGAACCGAGGTTCGCCTTGTTGAAATCCTTGTCGGCCCAGCGCTGTTCACGGCGGTGAATGCGCAACTTACGGCCAGCCCCTAAACCACGAGTCTTACTGTGAACGTCGAAAAAAGTATCGATGACACGTCAGTCGATGTTCCCACTTCGTCTTCGCGTCGCCACCGAGCAGCTGGTCGTCAAACCACCATCCACCCGGTGCGGACAGAGAAACCCTAAAACGCGATCGCTCCCAACACCGAGATTCCAACCCTGAAGCCGCGCGCGAGCGCGAACGTCACCGCATCGGCGTAAACACGCGTAAAACATCATCATTATTCCATCATGCGCCGTCATTCGGTTCCGTTCGCCTCGCGCGGCGCGTCAGAGGCTCCTCAACCCTACGAGGGGCTCGCCCATGACCCGCGAGGGCGCGTCCACGCATCCAGCTCGTCCATCGACCGCGCGCGCGTCGCCTCCATCGTTGACCGACGGCGCGTGTGCGCGGAAGCGTCGAAACGTTCGCGTCGCGTGGGTCGTCTTTCGCGCGTTTCGACGTTCGCGTCGTCGTCGCTGTACGCACCCCATGTTTGCTTTGCGTCGGTGAGAGGCGTCCGGGGGCAACGAGTCAAGGGCTTTTCAAGAAAGTTCTCAAAAGAGGAATGATCGGACATTTGGACATTTTTGGGCTCCGAGGTGCCGCGCGGACAAGGAATTCGTGGCACAGAGTACGGATTGGTTTTACAAATCGAAGGATTGGCCGATAAAAGTTGAAAACGATACCCTTTCAGTGTGTCGTCGTCGGCGTAGGCGTAATGAATGAGTGGAGCGTCACGCATCGATGGTGGGCGGTGCGAGGTTCGGGAGCTGCGCGCGGCGCTGCTTGGCGAGCTCGGCGTCGAGGTGAACGCGCTTATCGCGAGCCTCAATCGCGCCTTTTTCGCGTGTTTTCCTAATCAGAAGCTCTTTTGTGCCCAATGTAGGTATTATGTGTTCGTCAATGAGCTTGGCGGTAAGATGCGCTGGGCTGAAGAGCAGTTCACGAGGCGCAAGCGGCCGTTGTCGGCACAGCGGACAGCTGCGATTGTGGCAAAACGTGTTGTCTATGCAATCGAGACAAAAAACGTGGCCGCATCCGATGAGAGAGTGTGGTAACACCATGTACTCTTGGCATATCGTGCACTTCAGTTCTGATTCCAGGTGCTCCAGCGATAGGACTTCGGCATCCGGATCGATGTCCGCTTGCTTAACGAGTCGGTCAACCACAGCTTGTGACAACTTTTCCTTGAGATTGATGTTCTCCTCCTTCGAACCGGTGCGCTGTTTCCAACCACTCGTCTTGTTTTTACCCTCTTCTTTCGGGCGAGCGCGCGCGCTGCTGCCCGTACGGGGAGAACTACAGGGAGAATCCATTCTAAAATATCTCTTGGCGCACGCTTGCGCAAACTCGCTGTCCTCAAAAATTGTTCTCAATCGATCCTTGAGCGTGTAATCGAGCCCATCGTCCATCTCGCTATTTTGACTCGCTTGAATCGCGTGGTAGGTTTGACTTGGCAGCATACCCTGAGACATTTGCGAAAGTTCCATGGCTGACAATTCCACGCCATCGTCGTCTTGAGAAAGTCGCTGTCGTTTTGACTTGCTCGCTCCGTCCACCCCGCCGTTTGATGGATACACCCCGTTCACCTTGACGTAGCGGAACCGAAACGGATTCGCCAGACGCCCCGCATCTCTTGCCACGTATCGCGGTCCCCCAAAGGCTACGACGTCACCGTCTTCCAGGCGCACGTCTTCCTTCGTCGGGATCCTCTTTCCATTTATAAATGTTCCATTCGTAGTCGACAAGTCTCGCACGTAGTGAGCGCGCCCATCGCACGTGAGCGCTGCGTGCTTCCTAGACAACAACAACGGTATATTTGTGCAATCCATCGCGTGGTTCACTTGATCTTTTTGACGCCCGACGACGAGCGCGTCTTCGATTCTTGGAGACGATGCGATTCCCGGCACCATGCTTCCGTCCGTAGCATTCGCGTCGACGTCGACGTCGAGCGCCTGGAGAACGATTTCCTCGGGAACCTCGGCATCGCGCAGCGATGCTCTATCTTCTATGAGCACCAGCGCGCAGACCACCGAGGGTGCGGTGGGTGACGCCGACGTCATGCGTGCCGAAGAGTGACGTTCGTTTTGAAGGGTGGTGTTGGGAGAACTTTCATCTCGCGCTTGGGCAGAGGGATGGACACGTTTGTCGCGCGTTAGACTATGAATATATTACAACGAGAGAGCTCAGAGCTCGTCGTGTGAAGAAGGAGACGCACCGTAGGCGTCATTTCTCAGAGCTTCGAGCTTGGAGGCGACCTCACGCTCGAGTTCAGCGCGCTCAGCGCGGTTCGGGCGCCTAGTCTCCGACCAGTGAGAGTTGACTCGCTCGTCTTCGAGTTTGACCTCAAAATCGTAACCGCGCTGGAGCAGCGATTCGATGGAAGATGGCAACGTGAATGAGTCGTCGGAGGATTTCGCGTGGTCTAACGCGACTTTGGCGAGTTTGAACTTGCCGATGTGCATGTAACCGTACGCAAGATTTTGCCAGAGATGGGTGCGTTTGCCATCCATGGCGAGAGCCATGTGTACCGCGTCGTTCGCGATGGCGATGAAACCCTCTTTCGCCAAAAATCCACCCGAAAGCTCGAGAATATCAGGACAGACACCATCCACCTCGTTGCCCTGCATCGCACAACGGTAGCGAGAACTCTCTAAGACTTGAAGTTGGCCATTTGTGAGCTGATGCAACGCCGCCGCCTCAGCCGCTTGTTCAAAGTACAACACCATCCCCAACTGCGCGATCTCATTTTTCACAGGGTTCATGAGGATAGCGGATGTGAAGAGGGATTTTGCATCCCTCAGATGACTCAAAAGCGACAGTTGCCGATCTTTGAAGTCCTCTGCGCTTTCATCGAGTTCTCGTACTTCTCGAAGGCCCTCAAAGAATTGCACCATGTGGATTTGCGCGGCGAGGCGGAGGATGTGGAAATTGTAAGGATGCGATTTGATGCCTTTTGCGCAAGCGAGCAATGCATCGGAAGTGTTCCCACCGTGAAACTCGATTTCGCAGAGTAATTTCCAGCTTTCACTGAGCGACTCAGCGTCAATCACGTCTGACTGCTGCGCATCGAGAAGGGGCATCAAGTACTCCTTTGCCCCGGTGTGGTTCTTAGCCTCATTCAGACAGAAAGCCATGTTGTGCCGAGCCGCAGTGCTATCGGGCTTCAGACGTAGACTACTCGAAAAAAAGCCCAGTGCTCGGTTTAAGACGATGTGAGCTTTGATGTCTGAGACATTGTGCATCGCCTGGTTCAGCGGTTCGTCCACATCGCCGTCTTGGTCGACGTCTTCCTCGTCCAAGACGGCGCCGTCTCCACTTTGAAACTTCTTCTCGTAGTTTTTTGCTTCTAGAGTAAAGTTCTTAAACAGCTTCGTGTTCTCCTCTCCCTTCTTCATGAGTTGCTGTAATAAAATGCCGCACGCCAAGGGCGATAAAGTATCGCCCGCATTGTCGGTGCACTTTTCGATGGCCAACTCGATATCGATCGAGCGCGAAGTGCCCGTTTGATTCATGACGTCTTCTTCATCTGACGAGCGAGTGACTCTCTCGTAGAGCTCTTGTGTGGCGTTGGTGCGTTCATGCATCGCCTTCTCAAACCGCTCCATCAACTCCTTCTTGAACCATTCGATGCTCTCACACTGGTTTTTCACGTTCTCGACGCAATTTCTCTTCAGCATGTGCATGAATACTTCGTTGGATTTCTCCTGCGCGGGGACGTCCTTCGATTTTTCAACGATCTCGACGACCTCAGAGTATGTTTCCGCAACGCTGAAGTCAACCCACGCGTACATCAACGCTTTGCACCTGTCCAACAACTGCCTGGTCACGTGTCCTCGCTGCGTCACCTCGGCTTCAAACATCCCGTACGAGTCTAGTCCCGGTCCGTGTAATCTATTTTCCCCATCGATGGATTTGTATCCGTATCGAGCTCCGCCCGCAAACCGCTCTTCGCAAACCGCCTTTGCATCCAGATCTTCTTCGCCGACAGCGCTCGACCCAGTCCTCGCGAGTTTACCCATCTTCACCCGATCGATGTACAAAATCTCCGCGTGCGTGACCGCGGCGCACGCCTCGCAACGGGACAAGGCGGACGCTGAGAAATCGTCGACGATATCACCAATCTTGACTGTTCCTCGTTTGGCTGAGGCCGCGGGTAACGACCAAGCTAACAGCGCGATAACGGCGCACAGTGCGCGCCGAGCGCCGCGCGTTCGTCGAAGCGGATAGTTTCGATCCATTGCCGGCGAGGCGGTACCAGATATCTCGTCGCGCCGGCGCTTCGCGCACTGAGGACAATCGCATCGGGTGTTGGACTAAAGTCTTTGGCTATCACTATTAAGAAAAGACTCTACCATCTACCGAGAGGAAGGTATAGCCGCAAGCTCTACCGTGTCTAATTCTAGATTTGCGTCGTCGTCCATCGATACGTATCGTCGCGGTGTCCCATCGGAGAGGAACATGCGCTTGAGGCGGCGCCAGAGAGAGGGTTCGCCCGCGTCACCAGAAGCCGACGACAGTTGTCCTTCATCTGACGGTTTGGGATTGCCGGCGTAAGCGAAGACACAGATACCGATGCCGACGAAACAGAACGAAAATGCGAACGCGACGAAAGCACCAACCGTAGCAAAGCCATTAAAGAACAACAAACGCAATACGACGCTCCAAATGTCACTCGTGAGCATGCTAACGTTGAATGCCGAAGCGCCGCAATTTTCCAAGACGTCCATCGCAAAGGTGTACATCGTGAAGAGCGAGCCGGCGTAGAGGGCGAAAAAGCTAAAACCCTTGGCACCTAACGCGCTTAGCTGACTAAATGTCATCCCTTCCAGAATCGCGCTCTGCACGCCGCTCATGACGACGCCGAACGCGCCCAAGTGCGCTAAAATTTCAACCCTGTCTGCGTCGCGCAAAAAAGCCTCCACCAAAACGTTAGAGGTGGCGTAAAGCGCCGCCGCGACAATCGCTAAAAAGTCACCCAGCGCCGGGTTCTTCCCGCGCGCGTTCTCATTATTCCCGTTCACCGGAGTTGCATCACCTAAAACCAGTATCGTCAAACCTGCAAACGCGACGAGCGCGCCGACGACGTGCCCGCGTGCATACACCGAGCCCAACAGCGCCTTTGACAACACCATCGCAAAGGGTATCGTCGCGCTATCCAACAACGACACGCTTGTCATTGACGTGTACTTGAACGCCAGAGTAACGCAATAATTCGCCTCGACGTCCACCAGTGCGCACAACGCATACTTTTGCGCCTTTTGCCAATCATACCCGCCGGCACCGCTCTCCGCCCGCACGACGCGTTTCCCATACCTCGGCGCGAACGCGCACGCCAACAACAGATACGCAAAAAACGTCTGCCATGACGGCAGCGCCACGCCCGAGCGTTCAAGCGCCGTCGATGCTGCCGCAGACGTCGCGTTGACCAACGCGCACGCCTGCGCGAGTGCGAGCCCAAACCACCACCCACCCCGCACGCGAGACGACGACGAATCGAACCATCGCGTCGCGCTCGACGGCGTCCACCACTTGTTGTCGTCGGTTAGGCCATCACGAGCGCTTTCGCTCGGTCGCGTCGACGTCTCGGTGTCCATGCCTCGACCTCGGTCGCACTGTGACGTTTCACCTAACTGACTTCACTCAACCACGCGCGCACGCACGCGCGGGATGTCCACCGGCTGTCGCAGCGGCGGCGCGTCGTGCTCGCGCGCGCGCGTCGCCTGGGTGAGTAGCGCGCCTCGTGGTCTTTGTCGTCGTCGTCGTCGTCGCGCGGCGGCGTCGCGCGTGAAAACGACGGCGAGTGAGGACGCGTTCGAGAACGCGTTCTTCGAGCGACGACGCGTCGTCGAGGATGAAGACGCGCCGACGAGTCGGGAATCGAACGGGGAAACAACAGCGCTGAGCTGGGAAGAAATCATCGAACGCCGACACGCGGCGACCCCGCTCGAGCTCGAGGCGGAGCGGGCGGCGGCTACGGCGCGAGCGGCGACGAGAGATGACTTGTGGGGCTGGGAAACGACGCCCGAACGTGTCGTCGTTTGCGGCGTCGCGGCGAAGAACCGATCGATGACGGACGAGATAGATGGAAAGTTTGATTTGGAGGACTCGTTGGATGAGCTGGAGCGGTTGGCGATCACGGCGGGGTGCGAGGTGGTGGGGCGGTTGACGCAGAGGCTGGCGAGAGGACCCGAGCCGTCGACGTACCTGGGAAAGGGAAAAATTGGAGAACTGAGGGAGATGTGTGGATTACCGCGCGATATGACGAGTGATGACGACGAGGAGGATGACGAGGAGTGGGATGAGGATGAGGATGAGGATGAGGATTTGTTTTACGACGTGGATGAGGAGCAGGGTGAAGCGGGGGAGGACGATTGGGAGCGACGACGGGATCGAAGAAATGGATACAACCTCGACGCACCTTCTGTTGATTTGGTGATTTTCGACGACGAACTGAGCCCGAAGCAAGCGCGTAACTTGGAGCGTAAGCTTGGTGGGAAAATTCGTCTATGTGATCGCACGGCGTTGATTCTGGATATTTTCTCTCAGCGTGCGCAAACCGCGGAAGGGCAGCTACAGGTTGAGATGGCGCAGTTGGAATACGAGATGCCTCGATTGACAAAGATGTGGAGCCACTTGGAGCGGCAGAGCGGAAGCGGTGCCGTGAAGGGTATGGGTGAAAAGCAAATCGAGATTGATAAGCGCCTCTTGCGAGAGCGCAAATCGCTTTTGCAGAGTAAGATTGAAAGCATGAGAACGCATCGCGAGCAATACAGAGCAAAGAGAAAAGCCGAACGAGTTCCGATCGTCTCCCTCGCGGGCTACACAAACGCCGGAAAGAGCTCGCTGTTGAACAAACTCACGAATGCGGAGGTGTTGGCGGAGGACAAGCTCTTCGCCACCCTGGATCCGACGACGAGAAGACTCGAGCTTGCAAACGGTATGGCGATTCTCATGACGGATACCGTCGGGTTCATCCAGAAGCTTCCCACACAACTCGTCGCGGCGTTCCGAGCCACGCTAGAGGAAGTGCTCGAATCGTCGCTCATCCTTCACGTCGTCGATATCTCTAGCGATTTGGCTGAGGTGCAGATGCGAGCAGTTGACAAGGTGCTCGACGAGTTGGACGCGGGTCACATTCCGCAGCTCCTCGTGTGGAACAAAATTGACAACATCACTGACGAAGAAGAGCTCTTGGAGATAGAAATCGCCGCAGAGGATGCCGGCGCTATTCTCATCAGTACCCTCACCGGTGAAGGCTTGGATGCACTTCAGGAGAAGGTCGTCGAGATTATCAAGAGGAGCACCTTGAGCCGCTGCGAGTTACTCGTTCCGTACGACCGCGGCGCCTTGATTGGAGAAATGCGCCGAACTGGCTTTGTCGAGTCGGAAGATTTCCTCCCAGAGGGTACGCGCGTCGTCGCGTACCTCCCAGTCGGGATGGCGAGGCGTAAAGACGTCGTTAGCTTTATCTGTTAAACAAAACGGGCGCTCGGCGCGTTTGCTCGCTCTAGTTTGTAAAACTATGAATTCTTTTGCTGCTATTTACACAAAACTATCTAAGCACCCGGTTCCGCCGCCGCACTCGCCGCAAACCCTCTCTCTGCCGCCAAGCGCTCTCGCTTTTCCGTGCGCACGCGTTCCTTCACCGCTGCGTTCACCGCCTCCCCGTCAAAGATTCGTTCCCTTCTCAAAATCTCCTCCACCACCCACCGCTTCGTCTTACTCAGTGGTCTCGAGTGTTTCAAGCGCACCACGTCCCCCGGGTTACACTCATTGAGCTCATCGTGCGCCGCGTACTTTTTCTTGGCCCGAACGAAGCGCTTAAACCGAGGGTGTCTGTACAGTCGCTCCACCATGACGGTCACCGTCTTCATCATCTTATTTGATACCACCCTTCCGACAATCTCCTTCATCGCGACGGTCAGGACCCGCGATGGCGTGTTCTCTGTTTGTTCTCTGTCTCTCCTCGCACCGTCGCGCGCGTCGCCGTGTGTTGCGCTCGACTCTCACAATTGAACTGAGGGTTTGCGTGGTGCGCGCGACTAAAATTCCAGGCTGATTTTCACCGATCAATATCGAGTACGTCTAAAGTTAAATCTGGGGATCAAACACTTCGATGCGTGTTTTTCATCGATCAAGCGAGACGAGGGGAGTAATCAGATTTTACCCACTGACGGTGACGGTTTCGAGTCGTCACGACGCGACGCGCGAGCGACGACGCGAGCGAGGATTCGAAAAGGAGAAGGATCTATTCGCAGAGATTCGTCATGGAGACCGAGTCGACGCGGAACGAGGCCAAGGAACAGGTGGTGACGCCCTGGGACGTCGAGGGTGCGGACGGCGGCGGGATCGATTACGCCAAGCTCGTCCGAGACTTTGGATGCAGCACGATCGATGAGGAGATGGTGAAGCGGATCGAGCGGGTGACGGGGATGCGGGCGCACCCGTTTTTGCGACGAGGGATGTTTTTCGCGCACCGGGAGCTGGATTTGATTCTGAGTGCGTACGAAAAGGGGGAGAAGTTTTATCTGTACACGGGGAGAGGACCGTCGAGCGAGAGCTTGCACTTGGGGCACTTGATTCCGTTTCACTTTACGAAGTGGTTGCAGGATGCGTTCAAGGTGCCGTTGGTGATTCAACTCACGGATGATGAAAAGTTTTTGTGGAAAGATTTGTCCTTGGAGGAGTGCGGACGGTTGGCGCGGGAAAACGCCAAGGATATCATCGCGTGCGGCTTCGATCCAAAGCGCACGTTCATCTTCTCTGATGTGCAGTACATGTCGACACCGATGTATACAAACATGATGAAGATTGCAAAGTGTGTGACTTTGAACCAAGTCAGGGGGATCTTTGGGTTCACGGGGGAGTCGAACATTGGACAAGTTGGTTTCCCACCGACGCAAGCGGCTCCGAGCTTCCCGGATTGCTTCCCGCACATGTTTGGTGAGAGCAAGACGAGCTTGAGGTGTTTGATTCCGTGCGCGATCGATCAAGATCCGTACTTCCGCATGACGAGAGACGTCGCTCCTCGTATCGGGGGCTACAAGCCGGCGCTCATTGAGTCTCGCTTCTTCCCCGCGCTCAAGGGTGAGAGCGGAAAGATGAGCGCGTCAGACGCGACGAGCGCCATCTACGTCACCGACACGCCCAAGGAGATTAAGAACAAGGTGAACAAGTACGCCTTTAGCGGTGGTCAGCTCACAGTCGAGGAACACAGACGACTCGGTGGTAACCTGGACACGGATATTAGCTGGAAGTGGCTCAACTTTTTCCTCGACGACGACGAGGCGCTCGCAAAGATTGGCGAGGATTACAGCAGCGGCCGCATGTTGAGCGGTGAAATTAAGGCTAAGCTCATCGAAACGTTGATTCCAATTTGCCAAGGTCATCAAGAGGCTCGCGCTAAGGTCACCGATGAGATTATTGACGAGTTTATGTCCACCCAGCCGCGTTTGTACGCGTCGCTCTTTGGAGAAATGGGCGATGTCGCCGGCGCCTTGGACGAAGCTACGATCGCCAACACCAAGCCAGGTGTCGCGATCGGCGCCCCGCTCCCGGAAGAATTGACGAAGAAGATATCTAAGGCTCAAACTGGCGAAGACGGGGAGCCAATGTCCAAGTCTCAGTTGAAAAAGCTCGCCAAGGAGGCTGAAATTGCTCGCAAAAAGGCGGAAAAGGCTGCTGCAAAGGCTGCCGCCGCGAATTAATTGTTTGTTCTATAGCATTACAACACTCAAATCACGCATTCGTCGTTTCTTCGCACGCCTCTTTATCGACGCCACAGGCTTTGCCCATCAACCTTTGCTCCCTAGCCGCCAGGTGCTCCGCTAGCGACCCCCGGTTCGTGACGTTCAACCGATACTTGGCCCACACGTCGTACACCGCATTCGCCGCCTTTAACAACGCCGGAACGCGCGTGAAAGCGTACACGTACCCGATCCCAACTGCGTCGTACGCCCGTTGGAAGACCTCAACGCCCGTGTACACTTTTTTATCTGCATCCAACCCGTGAATGGTTGCCATCGCCGTCTCGTAATCGATCCCGGCGTTATCGCTCGGATCGTAATCGTCCGCGGCAATATCAACGAGGGATAATTTACCCTTTCCAGCATCCTTAGCGCGGAGGAACTCGACTTCGCGCACGCAGAGCGGACAGCCACCGTCGTAGAGAAGACGAAAGTTCCAAGATAACGCTGACGTCGACGACGACACCGACGACGACGCGCGCGGACGAACGATCGTGCGCGAGACACCACCGCGAGTCGGCGTCGGTGTCGTCGTAAAACGCGCGATGGCGCGCGAGGCGGTGACGAGTCTCGACATGGTGCGAATACGAATGACGAAAGGTGAAGAAGCTTGCTTCGACTCGAGTGACGTCAGACGAGCGCGCGCACCGTATCGCGCGCGCGACGGACGAAACCGATCGAGTTCTCGCGCGCGCGAAATAAAACTTTGATTTTTTTACTTTCCCCGGTCGCGTCCGAACGCGTTGTCGAAGGAATACGATGCTGTTCGGCGTCGTGTTTGCGAAAAAGTCAATCGTCGTGGGAAGCGATGCGTTCGTGCGCGCAGATGAAACGCGGTGGACGATGGATTTGAGCGCGCAATTGGGCGAAGGGTACAGCGAGTGTAAGGACGTGTGTCTGTTCATGCCCTCCCAGCGACGTACGTGATGATCTCGAGCGTTGACTATTGTTTAAGTCGAGTCGAGTCGAGTTGAGTCGCGCCGACGGCTCTGACGAATGCGCGCTCACAAAGGAAAGGACAAAGTCTCGAGACTGACGGAGAGATTACATCTCTTTTCAACGACACAGTTTTAGATGATAATAGCGCACTTTGCGTGTACATCCAGGCTGGGGATAAACCTTGGGAGTATTGTGGATGCGTGGCCAACGCCAAGCCGTCGGACGTCTTTGCGCTTCGTTGGCCCGTCGACGACGCTGGCTGCGCGTACGCCAACGCATCCATCGGCATCTCCGTCGAACCCTTAGCCTCGGCGATGGAGAAGGAAAATGCGCTCATGCAACACAAGGAAGAATTCGCCAAGCGCGTTGCGGAGGATTTATTCCGTTACATGCAAAGTTTTCAAGCCGACGGGAGCACGAGCGATCGAATGGTTGTTCCCGTAAATATTCTTCACAAGTGGTACGAAAAGTTTACCAATAGATTCAGACGCGATCCGGGGTTTTTAGACCGTCCTCGGTTAGACACGGCGTGATTGATTTGATTGATTGATTGATTTTAGCATCGAAACGTCATCCTTAGCGGCGTTTCCCCAGTACATAGCGAGCAAGGGCAGGCGCGTCGTCGGTTGAAAACGCGCTTTTTGAAACACCAAAACGCTGATCCACTCATTCAATTGCCCCACAGTTTTTGTCGCCGCAAACGAAACCACCGAAAACAACCGATGCCGCAAAACCAAGCCATCATCTCCCCGAGTCTGCTCGCGTGCGATTTCGCCCGCATGGCGGACGAGTCTCGTAAAGTCATCGACGCCGGTGCCGACTGGCTCCACTTGGATGTCATGGATGGACACTTTGTGCCCAACCTCACGTTTGGTGCCCCGGTGGTTGAATGCCTGCGTCCGCACGTCCCGAACGCGTACTTTGACGCGCACCTGATGGTGACGAACCCGAAGGATTACATCGCGGCGATGGCGAAGGCGAAGACGAACATGTTTACCTTTCACGTCGAAGCGTGCGCGAACGAGGAGCAAGTCGCAGAGACGTGCGCGGCGGTGCGAGCGGCGGGTATGGAATGCGGATTGGCGTTGAAACCCGGAACCGGGGCTGAGGCGACGTTTAAAGCGGCGGATGCGGGGATGTTGGACATGATTTTGGTCATGACTGTCGAACCTGGGTTCGGTGGGCAAAAGTTTAACCCGGAGATGATGCCAAAGGTGAAGGCGTTGCGAGAACGGTACCCGGATATTAAGATTCAAGTGGACGGAGGTCTCTCGGGGTCAACCATCGATGCCGCCGCCGAGGCGGGGGCGAACGTGATCGTCGCGGGGAGTAGCGTGTTCGGGAGCGATGATTGGGCGGCGGCGATTGAAGTTTTGCGAGCGAGCGTGAAGAAGAACAACGCGTAGTCAGTATTTTGTAAATGGAATCTTTACGTGTAAAGTGTTTTCTACGATACAACTGCCGCGCGCAGACGAACGGTGACAACGCTGATGTCGTCGGTGCTGCGACGTCTTCGCGCAGTCAGAACCATGGTGTGCGAAGCGGCGTGTAAACAGCCATCTATTCCAGGTTCGTTCATGATGTTGTACACTTGTTCCGGCGTGAGAACGTCCCAGATGCCATCGCTACAGATGGTAAGCACGTGATCGTCTTCCGAATCGTCTTCTATGTTGATCGGTTCGCTGACGAAAGGATTGGCGATGAGGCCGACGTTTTGATCCTTGAGAAACTTGTCACCCATCGCGCGCGACAACGCCAATCCGTACAGCCGCGTCGCTTCCGGAGGTAAGTCGGCGCCTGCCTCATTCAGACGGTTGCGCTCCGATTCGTGTTTCACCTTGTGCTCGGGCGTGATGTAGTGTGCGCCGTGAGACGATGACGCGCTACTTTTTGAAACGCGGCCGATCGCGACGCTCGAATCTCCGACGTTTGCCGCCTGAAGCGTCAGACGACCCGTCTTCGGATCTTTCCAAACCAAAACGATGCTAGCGGTGCAACCTTCGTACTCAACAGCCATCGTTTCATCGCTCTCGATGAAGGTAGATTCTAAAATTTCTTTCACTCCGTTAGCTTTGGGAATATTTCCGTTCAATTTACCGGCGAGCACTTCGGGAAAGACATGTCTCGAACGCTCGGCAGCGACGTGACCGCCATGGCCGTCGAACACGCAAAAGAGCCCGACGTGTGGATTCCCGCGCAGTGGACACTCGATGAGGACTCTATCTTCCGAAGCCGTGGCTTTCGATCCGTCGGAACGAACGACAGTTTGTAATGACAGAGCCTGTCGCGCTTCGAGCGTTGAATCGCGGAAGAAATGCACGGACACTCGAGGACTTGTCTCTCTTTCGCCCAAGCGAATCACGTCGCCGTGACAAATCTTCCGCCACGCGCCCACCTCTCGAGTCACTTTCGATATGATTTCGTCGTTCAAACGCGTTCCATTTAGAGAACCCAAATCACGCATGGTCCACTCTCTCCCGTTCCACTGAACCGCGGCGTGCATGGTCGAAACCTCAGAGCTCTCTACGACAAACGTGTTCGCTCGCCCTCTCCCGACGGTGAACTCATCGACGCCGAGCGACGCAATGTACGACGCTCCGCGACTCGAACCGTTCTCCACCTCGAGCTTCAACGCCGGTCTCATCGATGCAGACACCGCCTCTTCAGCCTGCTCCCCCGGCATCGCCTCCTCAACCTTTGCTTCCTCTTTCGCATCCGCGTCGCCCACCCGCATCGCCGAGTCGTCTCCTCGCGCCGGCGGACTCGAAATCTTCGTCACCACGCTCGCCTCGGGTTTCCAATCCGCATCGAGATCGTCACCATTTCTCTTTCTCACCGTCCCATCTCGCCTAAGCGATTCTGATTCCGTTTCCTCGCTCGAAAGCGACGCGGCGCCGTCGTACGTCAACCGTCTTACCACGTCTCTCGGCCCGGCTTTCGCCTCGCCCTCTTCATCCCGTTTCGACAAACCCTTCCCACGCCCGCGTCGCACCGCCGACGTCCCAATCCCAACCACACACGCGCACACGACCGCGCTCACGATCGTCGTCATCAGCGATGACGAAGAAGAAGAAGAAGAATGCGCCGAAGGTTGACCGTCCTTCACGCGTCGCTTTGCTTCACTCGCGTCTGCACCCTTACCACCCATCGCGACGACGTCCTCGAAAGCCCACAAACGCAGAACCAACCAAATGGCCAATTAACCAACCAAGCAATCAATCAGAAACCACAAACCGTCCCGTCGCGCACCCAGAGCGATTATCGAACCCAGAGTTCGTTGTCTCGACGGTGCCGACCCTCGAACGGAATTGGATTCCTCCGTCACCGTCTGCGTCCCGTGCGCGCGTGAATCGGTCAATACCACTCGCGAGAGGTACCGGCGAGAAGAATGAATGAACGCGACGCGTCGCGATGGAGACGCGATGGGTCGTCACCGAATCGAAACGAGTCGAAACGACGAGGCGTCGTGATGTGACGAAACGACTTTTGTTTTTTTTCGTTCGTTAAAGTGAAGTTTGAAGCTCAAATTTTGATTGTTTGAAGACACACACTGCGACGCGCGATAGTCATGCTTCGTCGAGCGACGAGAACGATTGCGGACCGAGCATTGACGTCGACGTCGACGTCGTCGACGCGTGGCCATCGCGGGCAGCGGGTGCACGCGTCGTCGAGGGCGGGATTCGTTAAGGATGGGAAACACCAGTACGATAAGAAGGCTTCGACGACGACGACGACGACGAAGACGGCGAGCGCAGGGGAAACGGTGGAGATGGAGGAGCTATCGGTGTTTCGGGCGATCGGTGGACTCGTCGCGGCGGCGGCGGGGGGGACGCTGGTGTTCGCGTTGGGGGCGGGCGCGGTGACGGGAGTGGCGTCGACGCTCGCGGGAGCGTTGGGAAGGACGGTGCGGGCGAAAGACGCGATGCGGGAGCGAGAGGCGTTGGAGAGGGAGTTGGAAGGGGTAAATGGATGGGGTTTCGGGGCGCGGAGGCGAAGAAGGGAGATTCGGGAGAGGTTGGATGCGTTGGCTGAGGAGGAGACGGCGTGAGAATGTTTTGCAGCCAGCGCTCGCGTTTTGATTTCTTGTAACGTCTACTACCGTACAGTGTGTTAATCTAAGCCGCTCCTAATCGCTTTTTGCGTCTTCGTGTTGTTGTTGTCCGTCCTCCGCGTTCTTCTCCTCGGTGGCGTCTACCTCTGGCGACGTGTCGGGTTCGTCGCTCGCTTCAGCGAGTTCGTCCGTTGTCGTCACCTTTGGAATGACGATTTCCATGGCCTTGAGTTCGCTCACGAGAGCGGTGAGCGACTCGGTTGCGGAGTCGCTCTGCATCATCGGTAGCTCTTGGATTGTCGCGTTGACGTTATCGAGATCTACACGCAGTTGAGTCACCAATCGAGCGTCGCTTGTCGCGTCGACATCGAGCGAACGCACGTAGGATGTCAACGACGCGGCGGATTCCGAACGAACTCGTCCGAGCACGTCTCGGCAATCATCCTCGGATAACAACTCGTTAATCACCCTTCGCAGCGTTCCCATCTCTTTCGTCAGAGCCATGGCGAAATCACTCTCTACGGTAACCTCTAAAACTTCGCCTTGTTTGGCTCTCGTGCGCTCTACGATTGACGACAGAGTCTGCAGATGAACGCTGACTCTATCTCTCATGATGCTGACGAGCTTTTCGTGAATTTCGCTTTTGTGCAAATCCAAATCTTTCTTCAAACGATCAAACTCTTGCGTGAGTAAGAAATGCTTCGGACCTTCGATGAGCTTGCACGTGCCCTCTTGAATGTGGGGCAAAATTGCCGACAACAACGAAATGCTTTGCTGCGCGAGGCACAAGTGCTTGGCCGTGATTGATTTGAGTTTCGACACCTGCATCGCGCCCGCTCCGAGTATCAATTGACAAACTCCCGCGTTGTACTTTTTAATCAAATCGAGCACGCGATGCGTGCACTCTGTCGCCAGAGAAGGGAGCTGGTGCGCCAACCTCACGTACTCGGCAACCATGTGTACGAGCCAAAGAGAACTCTTCACCGGGCGGAAGGCGTCGTTCACCACGACGACTGTCGTGTCGCTACCGACTTCATCTATCTGGACTTCGGGTGAATGCGACGGCTCACGCACGAGCGCGTCGACGAGCTCTTGAAAATTTCTCGGAAGAGTCGACGCAGTCCAGGTTTCACCCTCTAGTAAGGATGCCAACTCGGCGGAAGACGCGGTGTGTCGTTCTCTGATGAAAGCCTTGCTTTGGTTGGCCAAGGTGGAGTGTAAACTCAAGCAACGATGCTTCCCGATACTCTCTGCCATTTTTAAAAATCTGTTCGCCGCCTTGATGATGCGCATGAACTCATGCAACTCGAGGGCGACATTCATCGGCGCTCTCACTCCAAACAGCTTTGCCACGCGTCCTTGCGCAATGTCAATCATCTTGTTCAGCGTCTCTTTCGCGACAGACAAAGTGGCTTGCGAGGTGGAATAATCTACATCTGTGGCGGCTTCTTGAGCAGCGGAAACTAAACTCTCATCCATCGCCCTCAGGGCTTTGAGTGACTCTTCATCGCCGCCTATGACGCCTCTGATCATCGATTGAACCAGCATTGTCCGCTGAAAGTATCTTTTGAATGTTTCGCTCAGCGCGTCAATCATCGCAGCGAAGAGCTCCGCCGGGAGATTCCTGATTGGGTTGGCGCGAGCTGAATCGAACGCAGCCTCTTCTAAGGAAGACGTCGAGGCGTACCTCTGATCGCCAGTCACGTGAGCGAGTATCTCCGCTGTGGCGATGCGTTCCACCTGGCGCGTATCTTCGCCCAACGACTGTGACCATAGCGTCAAGGCCTCGACTAACATGCCATTGCCCGAGTATAACAGAGCGATGAATGGTGGAATCATATTCCCCAGCACGCTCGCGGCGTCCTCGATCAGCTCTTCGCCCTGCGTCACTTTCTTTGCTGGAATTTCCAATCCGCAACCAGTCGCCACCTCGCGCAGATGCTCAATTTGATCCTTACTCACGATAGACTTGGCGTCTACGACGACGTTAGCCCCCTTGATGAAATCGCCAACCATCGCCTGTTTGACATTCGAAACCGTTCGCTCGACATGTTCCGGTAACTTTCTAAAGCACGCTAATTTACCTAGCACTTCATCTTCACGCAAAATTCTCTGAATATCCTCTGCAATTTGAAGCGCGCCCGAGTAGTCTGCGCTCTCCACGAAGACGTCCATGTCCAACCTCATTTGATGAAGCGACGATATGGATATGAATGTTTTCTCTAGTCCACGAAGATTTTCACGCTTATCGTGCAAAGTCTTTATCAATTTACCAGGCTTTACCATTCGCTCGCCTAGAGTCTCCATGCTGTCCACCATGGTGCTCACCTTGATTTGCGTCTCAGACATGGATTCGTGAAGGTCGCTCAACGCTTTGAGCGCTTCGAAAAATTCATCGCTCTTGGCAGTAATCTCACGAATCAAATGCTGCTCTATCGTGTCCAAATGCACGCCCAAACGTTCCTGAACCTCTGTCGAAGCTCGAGCGAGCTCGCGCAGTCCGCGATTTTCTATCCCGGCGCACGCCTTGGAAAAGACGTGCGGTTTACTCAACGCAAACGCATAGTCATCATCGAAAAATAACTCGGGTACCGTGGACAAATCTCCAACCTCTTCATCGAGCTCAAACCTCGCCAATCTCGCCTCGCGTCGAGCTGATGAATCCCCTCTCGCGCGCTCAGCATACGAACGGTGCTCCACAAACGCGGCGTACTTCTCCCGAGTTCGCCGCAAATACCCCTCGAAATCGTGCATCTTCACCTCTGGGAGCAGTCTACCCGCCATCGCCTCACTCACCTCTGCCGTTCTCGCCGCCGACGCCACCGCTTCCTCGAACGCTCGCACCAAACTCGCATCTAATCCCACCGCCTCGACGTACGACGACAGCGTCCCACCTTCCCCGCTACCGTCCGTTCCACCCCCATCCGACCGTCTCGGCGTCACCGACGACAGGTACGCGCACGTCCGCACTTTTCCTAGCGCTTCCATCGCCTTTCGTTGCCGCTCTCGCCGTTCACAGCGCTCAGACGTGGACGCAGTCAACGACGAAACATCACCAACAACGGCACCGTTGCGTCGTCCAATCATCGTCACGTCGAACCGAAACGGTTCCGCACCGTCACGAACCGCGCAAAGTGTCCGAAATCACCCCCTGAGTGATCCGCCGTCGCGCGACGCTCACTCCACGCCGTCGCGCTCCCTCGCCTCGCTCTGGCGACGTTCATTTGTGCGCGCGCGAGCAGACGGACACACACCCACACATAGACATATTGATGACACAGTATTGACTAGGGTGCACGTTTCTTCCTGGATACCGTTACTGTAGGCTTTATAGTGTATACGGCGCGAGCGCCCGTGGAGAAGGCGGCGACTCGCTCGGCACTGTTTGACTCGCGACCGGCGACGCGACGACGAAGCGAGGCAAAGCGCGCGTAGTGTTTGAACATGTCGGAAGACGACGACGCGGCGCGCGATTTCCCGGTGGTGTGCGAAACCTGCCTCGGCCCGAACCCGTACGTGCGAATGCAAAAGCAAGACCACGGCGGGGAGTGCGCGATCAGCGGACGGCCGTTCACGACGTACAGATGGCGACCCGGGAACGATGCGAGGTATAAAAAGACGGTTGTGTGTAAAGAGGTCGCGAGAGCGAAGAATGTGTGCCAAGTGTGCCTGTTGGACCTGGATTACGGGATACCGGTGGCGGCGAGAGACGCGGCGTTGGGAAGGGTTGGCGGGGCGCTGCCGACGAGCTCTGTGAATCGAGAGTACGCTGTGAACGAGATAGCGAAAAAGTTGGATGAAGGGGAAGATGTGTACGAACAGAGCGGGAAGGATAAGAACAACGAGTTATTGATGCGGTTGGCGAAGAAGAAGCCGTATTATCAAAGAAATAAATCGCCGATTTGTACGTTTTGGTTGAGAAATGCGTGCACGCGAAACGACTGTCCGTATAGACCGTGCAACGGGGATACAAACATGCCAGAGTTGAGCGCGGCGCCTGAATTGAGAAAGCAAAACATCAAGGATAGGTACTTCGGTACGAATGATCCCGTTGCGGAAAAGATGCTCAAGCGGGCGGCGGAGCGACCGAGCCGTAAGTTGACTCCTCCGGAGGATACGAGCATCACGACGCTCTTCATCGGCGGCGTCGATCACGAAAAGGTTACTGAGGATGATCTTCAACGACGTTTCTACGAGTACGGAGACATCAAGGGTATCCGAATGATTGGCAACAAGAAGTGCGCCTTTATCACCTTTGTCACGCGCGAGGGAGCGGAAAAGGCTGCCGAAGATGCCGCCTTCAACTTGACTGTCAACGGCGAGCAGCTGCGCATTCAGTGGGGCAAGCCTCCGGCGAAGAAGACTGGTGAAAACAAAAACGCGCAGTCCAACCAACAACCGACGGTGATGATGATGGCTCCGGGCATTGAGCCACCCGCGGATGGAACCAATCTGCCGGCACACATGGCTATGCCGATGCCGGCGCCCAGCGCCATCGGGGTCAAGGCGAAGTATGCCTCTCAAGACCCAAGCGCCATGGGATCGACCGGACCTAAAAAGGATGATAATTAGAAGAATTCTTTCGCGATTGTAAGCAGCACATTTAGCGCGACGATAGAGATCAAAAGTATGTGCATCATTAAAAATATATTTTACGTACAGCTCGACAAAATGCGCGACTACTTGTCCGTCCTTTTCAACTCTTGCGTGAGCGCAATCCAATCATTGAGCGTCTTGCCAGCCTTGCCACTCTCGTGCGCCTCTCTAGCCATCGCGATCCCTTCGGTGACATCCTTCGCTTGTTGAGCCGCAGCCATGGCGACACCGGCGTTGAGGATGAGCGTTTCGGCAACCGGACCCTTCTCCCCGCTCAAGGCGTCTCGCAGAATCTTTGCGTTGACATCGGGAGTGCCTCCTCGAAGATCCTCGAGGGTGCACGCCTTAACACCTACATCCTTCGGTTCGAAGGTGTACTTACGCGTCCCAGTCGGGGTAACCTCCACCACGTCAGCCGGACCAGCAGGAGTGAGCTCGTCGAGACCCATGGAGTGCACCACCAAAGCCTTCTTCATGCCCAGCTTCATCAAGGAATCCGCCATGAGCTGTTGAACGCCAGTGCTGTACACACCAACGAGCGCGTACTTGCTACGGGCCGGGTTCAACATTGGACCGAGCATGTTAAACGCCGTGCGTACCTTTAACGCCTTGCGTACTGGGGAAACCTTCGCCATAGCTGGGTGGTATCTTGGTGCAAACATGAAACCAACGCCCACCTCTTGGACGCACCTCGCCATGGCTTCCGGACCCAACTCAATCTCCACACCGAGCGCCTCGAGAACGTCACCGGAACCACAGAGCGAAGAAACTGATCTAGATCCATGCTTTGCAACCTTGGCCCCCGCCGCGGCCGCCAAGACGCAAGAACCTGTAGAAATGTTCACGGTACCCGCGTCGTCGCCCCCCGTACCGACGATATCCAACACGTCGTCCCCCGCGTTCACCTCGATCGCCCGTGACTGCATGGCACGCGCCAACCCAGCCATTTCGCTCGCCGTTTCCCCTTTCGCCCGCAAGAGCACCAAAAACGCAGAAATCTGCGCCGGATCCGCGTCAAGAAGCGCTTCCATCGCCGCGAACGCCTCCTCTTCAGATAAATCCTTTCCGGCGCACAAATCCTCGATCACCCGTCGCAAATCCACCGCCGTTGCCGGCACCGCGGACGCAAAGACGACACCACCGGCTGAGATTTTCGGGGACGCCATCACGCGCGCGTCCCGTCGCGTTCCCATCGCCACCGTTGTCGTCGTCGTCGTCATCGAACGAAGCACGGCTGGCGTCTTCATCTTAATCATCATCATCTTATCGCCTCTCTTCCCTCGCGTCGCGACGGAACCCTTGGTCACCGACGCGCGCGTCGTCGCGTTCGCCAACATCGCGTCGATATGTATATTTCCGTTCGTTCGTTCGTTCGTTCGCTCGTTCGTTCGTTCGCGCGCGAGAATTCGTTCGCGGGCGTCGAAGTGTCGTCCCAGATTTAGCGTCCCCAAGAGGGGGTCTCGCGCGCGCGTCGTCTCGGAGGTGCACGTGCTTTTTATATTATTTATGTTAAAAATGTCTACATTATGAACATTATGATATTCATGGGTTAGGGTTTAGATTGTATAAGAATACGAGTGGACGTTTACCGAGACTCGACGCGCGCGCGGACGCCACTCGGACGACGCGCGAGAGATCACGCGAGGGAAGCGATCGATCGCGAGATTGTTGTCGGCGGCGGCGGCGGTGAAGAGTGCGGAGAGAGAGAAAGAGAGAGACAGAGAGAAAGTACTTTGCCTTTTGACGTGAGAATTCGTTGAACGAACGAACGTGTCAAGCGAATCATCATGTCTTGGGGCGCGCCGACGACGCCGTCCAACCCGAACAACGACTTCCTCGTCGCGAACCCGCCGAACGATGGGATAAGCTCGCTGGAATGGTCGCCGACGGGTAACTTTTTGGTGGCGACGGCGTGGGATGGAGACGTACGTTTCGCAAACGCGAGTCGAACTCGCGAAACCTCGCGAGATCGCGGAGGGAGAGAGAAAGGGGCCAGCCGCGGTTTAGAAACGAGACGGGCGTCGTAAAGGGCGCGAAGAAGTGAAAGTGTGGAGACTGACGACTTACTGCTTCGATTTCGTTTCGTTCCCGATAGGTGTATTGCTACGAGGTGGCTAACAACGGACAAGCATTGCCCAAGGCTTCGACCAAGCACGAGGCGCCGGTCCTCTGCAGCGCGTGGTCGCAAGACGGCGCGAGCGTCTTCTCCGGTGGGTGCGATAAGATTGCGAAGAAGTGGGATCTCGCGAGTGGTCAGGCGACGCAAATCGCGCAGCACGATGCGCCAATCAGACACATGGCGTGGATTCAAGAGGTGGGGCTCTTGTGCACGGGTTCGTGGGACAGAACGCTGCGTTACTGGGATACGCGTCAACCGAACCCGGCGCTCACGGTTCAATTGCCAGAGCGAGTGTACGCGCTCGATGTGACGCATCCGCTTCTCGTCGTCGGCTGCGCGGAGCGTCAAATTCAAATTTTTAATTTGAACAACCCGCAAGTGCCGTTTAAGCAGTTGCTGTCGCCGCTCAAGTATCAAACGCGTTGCGTCGCCACCTTCCCAGACCGTTCGGGTTATCTCGTCGGTTCGATCGAAGGCCGCGTCGCAGTGCAGCACGTTGAAGATAACTTGCAAAGCAAGAACTTTACGTTCAAGTGTCACAGAGAGGGTACGCAAGATATTTACGCAGTCAACTCGATTTCGTTCCACCCAACGTTTGGAACCTTTGTCACAGCGGGTGCCGATGGTAACTTTAACTTTTGGGATAAGGATAGCAAGCAGCGCTTGAAAAACATGAACAAGTGCGCGGCTCCCATCTCATGCGGTAACTTTAACCGGGACGGTACCATCTACGCGTACGCGGTCTCTTACGAGTGGAGTAAGGGTGGTGACAACTCGCTCGCCAACACGCCAAACAACATCTACTTGCACGCGGTGAGTGAGAGCGAGGTAAAGCCAAGACCCTCTAGAGGTGGGCGACGATAGTAGCAACGAACGAGATAAAAAGGAGAAAAAGTAGGATATCAACTAGTGTTTTGTAAGTAAAGGCATCAAAAATTACATGTCTAAATCAAGTTGGTTTTATCATTGACGCGTGAGTAACGGCGCGTCAAAGTTGCCAAACTTGTTATCTATGGAATGTTCCGTTTTTGCGAGGGCGGCGCCAAAGGCGCACGCCTCGAGTATCAAATGTTTCAATTGGTTCAGGTGAATGGCGACTCGCTCTTCCACGATGCAGTGCCCAGTGGAACAGTTGGTCCGATTTTTGCGTCTAAACTGTCCCGAACTCGTCAACGCGCGACCGACGTCTCCATCAAACAATGAACTCACGTGCATTTGCAAGACGTCATTCGCCTCGACAGAGGAGATTCTCGCAGCTTGCGCCCGAGCCTGCGGTCCCATTTCATCGATGTACTCTTTTAAATTGATGAGATTGCTCGCAATTTGATACCCACCCGGAACGCGCAACTGCACCGGCACCTTGTAACCCGAGACTCTTCTCGGCGCCGACGTCGTCGCATCAACGACGTCTTCACCCTCCATCGCCTTGAGACTGGCCGAGAGTATCCCGTACCGCACCATCTTTCTCGGATACGCGAGCACTTGCAGATCGATCGATTCCATCAATGTCGGCACAAAGTGCTCGAGCTCCAACCTCCGCTTACTCGATTGAAGAAAGTACCCAAACGTCGCGCACTTTTTATACACGTCGGCGAGCGTCGAAGCGGGCACCGCATACGTGACGCCAATCTTTTTCGAGTTTTGCGACACATTCTGAATCACACGCACGATGAGATTGATCAAGAGATCATCCGATCCATCCGGAAGCATGGTTTGTAATTTTTGACACCGATGCATCAACCTAAACCTCTGTTGTCTCCAATTCGCCGAAGAAGACGCAGAAGACGCAGACGTCGTCTCGTCGGCGCCCGCTTCGATGACGTCTCGCGCCGCGCTGAGATACATGATATCCTCCACCTCCATTCTCTTCAACGCTTCCCTCCCGACGCTCAGATCGTCGTCATCTAAAAACCCTCGTAAATCTTCAACAGTACGATTCGTTAACCCACCACCGCTCCGAGACGAAGACGAAGACGAAGACGAAGGCGAAGAAGCGAGCGCCGAGAGCGCCTCCTCGGCGCCCCTCGCGAACGCCTCTCTCCCCTCTTCGCGCAAACGCCGTTCCAACCGCACCCCGACGGATGTTCTGCACTCCAACCGCGCTCCCTCGAACCCGCCACCGACACCATCGCGGTTTCCGTGTACGGCGGCGGCGGCGGCGGCGACCACGGGTCTCCCGCGTCTCGAAACCACCCGACGATCATAATCAGCCTCATCGTTCCCGCGCACCGCTCTCCAATTCGCCGAAACGCACGACGACGCCGAGGACGCCCCCAACATCGTCATCATCGTCGTCGTCGTGCGCGCGAGAAACGACGACCCTTCGAGGATCCGAGGATCGATTCAACAAGCGGAAGGATTCTTTTTTACACCGTAAATCCCTCGGCGTCGCGCGCTCGACGGAACCGAGGGGAACGGAACCGAATCGAGCCGCCGACGAGTGCGTGAGAGTGAATTCCCGCGTTTCACGCGCGTGTCGGCAGCGCCACGATTCCAGCGCTCCAATCCGATCGAATTCCCGTCCGTAATCGTCCGTGATCGATCGAAATCGAAATCGAACGAAACGAAATCGAACGAAACTATTTCCCTCGGTCCGCGTTCCGTCCTCGCCCGGATCGCGAGGCCCGTCGCGGTTTGACGCGGACGCGCGCGCGGGCTCCGGTTCCGATTCCCCTCGTCCGTCCCAACCGACCGACCGACCGACCGACCCGATCCGACCCGACGGCGCGAGAGGGACGCCGTCGTCACCCCGATCCCGATCTCAATCTCAATCTCGTCGATAAAGGGGAACTTTTGTCGTCCCTCTCGGTTTTTTTTGGGTGTGTCTTTTTAGTAT
>Ga0181580_10000177_pt1 | contig 42836 bp, 39 predicted proteins | sample 071ome_23_FD_132413 | JGI IMG/M metagenome (GOLD analysis project Ga0181580, IMG submission 132413) | Coastal salt marsh microbial communities from the Groves Creek Marsh, Skidaway Island, Georgia - 071403BT metaG (megahit assembly) | ecosystem: Environmental > Aquatic > Marine > Intertidal... | reverse complement strand
CAGCGGTGTTGCTATTCGATAGTGAACAAAGAGTCGGTGAAGGCGAACGAACCGTTCCTCGAGTGATTGCTGGAATGTCAAACACAGATGCACTTGGGCATAATTACCAAACTTATGGTGTATAGACAATTTTCGGTACGACAAACAGCGGCAAGTCTGGTACTTTCTCAACGGGTATGGTGACTCAAGATGCGGCTATTCCAAGGGCTGGCTCTGAGACTTACACTGGCACTGTCATTGGTGATTACATAGGAGACGATAATACAGCTGCGGGTATCATCAATGGGGGGCATTATACAGTCACTGCAGATATGTCAGCGCAGGCGAATTTTGATAGCGGTAATGTTGGGTTTTCTACTAGCAATACGGCACTTTCAAGAGATTATGAGACTGTCTTATCCACTCCTGAGCTAGATCTTTCTGGCGAATTAACCTTGTCCTCCAGCACTAATCGGTTTGCTGGCACCATTGATAATTTCTATGATCTTGCTATGCGGATAGTTAAGTATGAAGTCAGGTTTAATGCAATCTTGGCCGTGCATGAGGTACACTAGCGAATGTTTTATCATCTTGAATCTATCTCTTAATCTAAAGTAGAACTATGAATTTTGATTTGGAATTAATCTTATTACTGGCAACAGTGATCAGTGGAATTATTGTGTGGTTTGACAAAGCCTATTTGCAGGCTAAAAGAGTACAAAAACGTCGAGCGGAACCATGGTATGTCGATCAAGCGAAATCATTTTTTCCAATTTTGATCATAGTCTTAATTTTACGTTCATTTATTGCTGAACCCTTTCGTATCCCCTCCGGTTCTATGATGCCTACTTTATTGCATGGTGATTTCATTTTGGTGAATAAGTTTGCTTATGGTGTCAGACTGCCGGTATCTCATACGAAAATTTTTGGGTCGGGTCAGCCTGAGCGTGGAGATGTGGCTGTATTTCGCTATCCTCAGAATCCTTCGCTGGATTATATTAAGCGTGTGGTGGGTTTGCCGGGTGATATGATCGAATACCGTAACAAACAATTATTTATTAATAATAAGCGTATGCCGCAAACTAAAGTGGGTCATTTTATCGGCGAGGGGCGTGATGCTGCCATGTCAGGGGCTGAACAAAAAATAGAGAATTTACAAACGCTTGAGCATGAAGTATTACTGAGTCAAAAACGTTTTCCTATTAATGGGGCTTGGCAAGTACCTGAGGGACATTACTTTGTTATGGGAGATAATCGTGATAACAGTAATGACAGTCGATATTGGGGCACGGTGCCAGAAGAGAATCTGGTTGGCAAAGCTTTTTTTATTTGGTTAAGTTGGGATTTCTCGGGCGGTCAATTTAAAGCTCATCGCATAGGCACGAGTATTCGTTAATGACACTGGGTGCTATCAATAAGGTGCTATTGCTACCGGAAGAAGTCACTGAATCTAAAATTTTTCAGTCAGCACTGACTCATCGCAGTGCGGGTCAAGACAATAATGAGCGATTAGAGTTTTTAGGTGATGCAGTACTGGGTCTGGTGATTGCGAACATATTATTTGAGAAATTCCCACAAGCCAGTGAAGGAGATCTGAGTCGCTTGCGCGCACACTTGGTGTGTAAACGTGCTTTGGCAGAAATGGCAAAAGCCGTTGGCTTGAGTGAAGTGCTTAAGTTGGGTTCTGGTGAGCGGCGCACTGGAGGACATTATCGTTCTTCTATTTTAGCGGATAGTCTTGAGGCTATCATTGCCGCTGTGTATCTAATCAAGGGTTTTGAGTTTGCAGCGGAGTTTGTGGCGCGCTTATATACTGAACAGCTTCAGCAATTGCCGGAGCCAAATGAATTAAAAGATCCTAAAACACGTTTGCAAGAATATTTGCAAGCGCGTCAAGTAGATGTGCCTGATTATGAAGTCATCAAAGAGTGGGGTGAAGGCAATGACAAATGCTTCTTGGTTAAATGTGAGATATCCGCATTAAGTAAAAGCAGTCAAGGTGAAGGTAAGAGTAAGAAAAAGGCGGAACAGGCTGCTGCTAGTGAAATGCTCATACAATTAAATTCTCAATAAGCATGAATACACGCTGTGGTTATATCGCAATAATTGGTCGTCCTAATGCGGGTAAGTCAACATTGTTCAATCGCTTAGTCGGTCAAAAAATTTCCTCAGTCAGTTATAAGCCACAAACCACTCGTCACCGTATTTTGGGAGTGCGCACCGAGGTAGATGCTCAGTTTGTTTATGTTGATACACCAGGCATTCATCTCGGCGGTAGGAAACTCCTCAATCGAGTGCTGAATAAAAATGCCATGAATGCTCTGCATGATGTACAGCTTATCTACATGATAGTCGATGGTGGGAGTTGGACGCGTGAAGAAGAGCATATTTTACGTCAAATCCGTGCGGTTGAATGCCCGGTAATTTTGGTATTGAATAAAATAGATAAATTAAAACAGCGTGAACAGCTGTTTGAGTTATTGAGTCGCAGTGCTGAACGTTTTAATTTCGCTGAGATTGTGCCCATTTCAGCACTTAAGCGAGACAATATTGAAAGCTTAGTGAATGTCAGTAAGCAATATTTGCCTGTATCAGCGTTTTTTTATCAAGAAGAGTATCTGACAGATCGAAGTACTCATTTTATCTGTGCTGAATTGATTCGAGAGGCTGCTTTTGTGTTTCTTGATAAAGAATTGCCCTATGCAACCCATGTGGAAATAGAAAAATTTGACGCTGAGCAAACTCCAGTGCATATTTCGGCAGTTATTTGGGTAGAAAAAGATAGTCAAAAATCAATTATTATTGGTAAAAAAGGCGACATGCTAAAAAAGATTGGCTCGCGTGCGCGATTATCTATGCAACGTCAACTCGATATCAAAGCGCATCTAGAAATTTGGGTGAAACTGAAAAAAGACTGGCAAGATAATCCGCAGGTGGTTGGACAATATGAAAAATAACTGCGTGATATGACATGCGTGTTGAATTGGAGCCTGCATATATTTTGCATACTCGGGCTTATCGTGAAACAAGCCTATTAGTCTATGCGCTGACCCACCAACACGGCGTCATGCATATGGTATGTCGTGGGGCACGCAAGAAAGGTCTGCATTATTTGCAGCCCTTTATTAAAATGCACCTGTCTTGGTCAGGTAAGGGGGATTTAGTCAGCTTAAATAAATATGAGTCGGAGAAGTCCAACTATCGCAATGATTTTCGCACTCATATTCAATGTTTTTATCTGCATGAATTGATATTGGCTTTAGTTCCTAAGATGAGCCCTGAGACGGAGTTGTTCAGTCTTTATGAACATACCCTTGATGCTATGAGTGCACATCCGCAAGATGAAGCAGTGTTGCGTTTATTTGAATTAGAATTGCTGGATATTGTTGGCCATTCATTACAGTTAGAACATGATATTCACCATCAGCCTATTTCAACGCAGGCTTATTATCGCTATCAACCTGGCATAGGGCCAACTGAAATAAGTATTAATCACTCGGTTGGCCACTTGCCATGGGATATAGTCAATGGCCGCCTACTTAAACAGCTCAGCTTGCGAGCGTTACCTGAACAAGATTGGCCACAAGCAAAATCTTTTCTGCGAGGTTTGATAAAATATTATATGGATGGCAAGCCACTGATGACGCGGCGACTGCTGAGCAATAAATAAGCTGTTATGGTGAAGATGCAAAAACAAGATCAACAATAGAGACAACAAGGTTTAAAAACAAAGTGCAAAATGAAAACGTTAGATTAGGAGTAAATTTAGATCACGTCACTACTTTAAGGCAGGTGCGTGGTACGCCATATCCTGACCTTATACAGGCAATACAAATTTCTGAGGCGGCCGGTGCAGATGGTATTACCATGCACCTGCGTGAAGACCGACGTCACATACAAGACGCTGATGTCTATGCTTCACGTGAGGTAATTAAAAGCAGCATGAATTTGGAAATGGCTGCTACCAGTGAAATGCAGCGAATTGCTATTGATGTGAAGCCAGATTACTGCTGTATTGTGCCTGAAAAGAGGGAAGAATTGACCACTGAAGGTGGCTTGGATGTCATTACGCACAAAATGCGTTTACAGGATCTCACTATGGCTCTGCAAGAGGCCAATATACAAGTGTCTTTATTCATCGAGCCTAATCCTATTGTGATTGATGTTGTCGCTGAAATTGGCGCACCGATTATTGAACTGCATACAGGCCATTATGCGGAACTCACCGGTGAACTGCAAAAAAATGAGCTCGATAGAATTGAGGTGGCAACACAACACGCTCAGCAATTGGGTCTGATTGTTAATGCGGGTCATGGCTTGCATTTGGGCAATGTAAAACAAATTGCAGATATTAATAATATAAATGAGTTAAATATTGGACATTCGCTCATTGCAGATGCATTATTTAACGGTTTGGCGAAATCTATCGAAAATATGCGTGCAGCTATGCAAGGAAGAACGGCATGATGCCTATCGGCTCAGGTATTGATATTGTTGAAATCGATCGTATCAAGGTGATCTTAGCCAAAGACTATGCAGCACGATTTATTGAAAAAATCCTGCATCCAAAAGAGCAGGAAGAATTTCATGCGCACCAAAGTCCAGCGGCTTTTGTGGCCAAGCGTTTCGCCGTCAAAGAAGCCATGTCTAAAGCCTTAGGTTTGGGTATAGGACGTGAGATTGGATTTGTTGATATGTATGTCGAGCATGATGCGCTGGGTAAACCTAGCCTGGCATTTACGGAAGGCACTGCACAACGGTTAGAATTAACAGATAAACACATATTATTAACCATTGCAGATGAGCGCGCCTATGCAGTGGCCCATGTGCTGATATTTAGTCATTAGCTGTATTAGAATCGCGCCAAAAAAATTTACTCGAACTAAACTTAGAGAATATTTTATTAAGAGAACATTATGAAATACAAAACCATGGCGGATTATGTGGGAAATACCCCACTGGTTAAACTGCAATATATGAATCCAAACCCAAGCAACACTATTCTTTTAAAGCTTGAAGGCAACAATCCAGCAGGTTCAGTGAAAGACCGGCCAGCCCTCAACATGATTAAAGCTGCACAAGCGCGGGGAGAAATACAGCCAGGGGACACATTAATTGAGCCGACCAGTGGCAACACCGGCATTGCTTTGGCTATGGCAGCTGCTGTGCAAGGATTTAAAATGATATTGGTTATGCCCGAGACCATGACTATAGAGCGTCGTTCAGCTATGACTGCTTATGGCGCTGAACTCATTTTAGTTTCGGCCGAGCAGGGCATGGAAGGGGCGCGTGATGTCGCTTTGCAAATGCAAGCTGAGGGCAAAGGGAAAGTATTAGACCAATTTTCTAATCCAGATAATGTCGCCGCACATTATGAGACTACCGGGCCAGAAGTTTGGCAGCAAACTGAGGGAGAAATCACTCACTTCATGTGCTCACTGGGAACGACTGGCACGATCATGGGAGTGTCTAAGTATCTGAAAGCGAAAAATCCTGATATACAAATGATTGGTATATATCCCGCCGAGGGCTCTCAAATACCTGGTATACGTAAGTGGGCAAAAGCCTATGAACCTGCCATATTTGATGAGTCTGTAGCCGATCAATTACTCTATGTTACGCGTGAGGATGCCGATAACACAGCTGTCAGACTGGGTCGTGAGGAAGGTATTTTTGCAGGCATTTCGTCAGGAGCCACTTTATTTGAAGCACTTAAACTCTCACAACGCGTTGATAACGCAACCATTGTTGTCATTATTTGTGATCGTGGTGATCGCTATATTTCTACGGGCATTTATGGTTAAGTTTGCTTGTGGTTATTAGTAAGTAGTTTGACGAGGAGTCGATTTGGATGGAGTGCTCGCGTGATCGATGTGCTTAAAGGGCTGGGTTCATTGTTCATGGTGCTGGCTAAGGCTTCTGCACATAGAGGAATCCATGCTAGTCCACGCGATCCAAATCCACATGCGATATATAATCCGTCGTAATAGTTTGGACGTGGATACTGATGACGGGTGTTGCCAGTAGCCATTTCAGAAAAGTCGTTCATGAATGCTTCGCGTTGAGCTACTTGCCCTATTATGGGTAAGCGATCAGGACCAACAGCTCTAATACCGACACGTCCTCCCATATTATCGAGTTGCTGTGAGAATGTTGGTTTATCTAATTTGAAATCGATCATTTTATGGAGCTTGTTAATATTGCTTTCATGCTCAGCCTTGCGAATACGGGTGTCAGTATCGGCACTAATAAATGATGCTCCTAGCACATAGTGTTGATTGACAGCGGGCGTTAAATAAACATCAGAACATAGAATTTTTTCGGGATGTACTGAACTATATTGTTCCGGTATGTAGGTGACCTGACCGCGTTTAGCATGCATGCTACACCATGAGGTTTGTTTAAATAGATTACTTGTATATGCACTGGCAATTACTACATGTTCCGCTTCTGCGATAATTTTATTTTGGGCGATAACTTGCCAGCAAGATTCTTTTTGCTGTATGCGCGATATTTCATGGCCACCTTGAAAGTTGATATGGCCTGAATATTGATTCCATAGTGCTTGGCATAATTCTGCAGGTACAATCCAGCCCGCTTTAGGAATATACCAACCTCCCATATTCATTGAGCAAGCACTTAGTTGCTGTGCTTGATGCTGTGAGACCGGTTGAATTAATTCGGCGGGTAAGTGCTCATTATCTAGAATCTGTTGCATACGTGAGGCTTGCATGGAATCACGAGGAATTTGAATAGCACCACATCGATGCCACAATGGTGCTTGATGGGTTTGATTGAGTTGTTCGAATAGTTGCAGAGAATATAAAAATCCCTGCAATGTGAGTTGTGACTGAATATCATGATCGACACTCAATCTCGGCATTAAGATGGCATTTTGGTTGCCGGAACTCTCTTGAGCGATACTGTTATGTTTATCGACGATGGTGCAATGCCAGTTACGTTGAGCTAATGCAGCAGCAATATTGAAGCCAGCCATGCCGGCGCCAATGATAACAACATGGTGCGTTTTTTTATTGCTTATAACGGGTCGGGCATGTAACCAGCTTTTTTCTCGATAATGATAGTGCTCTGGTTGATCAGATTTATAACAGGTGCCTACTAACATATGATTTTTTTGTGCAAAACCAGCCGTCTTGCGACACTCAAAACCTGCTTGTGATAAATTTCTTTTCACCTCGCCCGCCACGCTATAAGTGCTAAATGTACCTTGAGGCTTAGTCAGTCTATGAACATTTTGTGCGATTTCTTGATTCCACAGAGAGGGATTTTTGCTGGGTGAAAACCCATCCAGGTACCAGGCATCCGCTTCAAAATCATACTTTTTAAGTTGTTCTAACGCACCGCCAAGCACCAGAGTGAGAACGATTTTTTTTTGTGCAAAATGCAGGCGATGAGAACCGATCACTGGGGGTGGGTAATGGGTGACCAGCTGTCGACTGAGTGTCTCATCACACTCGAGTAGAGTATGAATTTTTTTTAAGTCTTCGCGTTTGACAGGATGCTTTTCAAAGCTAATAAAATGAAGTTGTGAATTGGGTTGTGCTTGTTTTAACCATTCGCTGGCGGTAGTGAGGAAATTAATACCACAGCCAAATCCTAACTCGGCAATAGTAAAGTTTTTTTGTGACCAGCGTTGAGGGAGCTGATTGCCTTGGATAAAAACGTGCTTACATTCTTCTATGGCACCCGCTTGTGAAAAGTAGGTGTCTTGATAATCACTTGCATAGGGTATTCCTGAAGGATTAAAGTTTAGTTGTGCGTGCTGAACTGTTAGCATGTGATCACACATTTAAGAGCGTAAAGTGACATGAGTATACTCGTATTTGATATCGAATCTGTGCCTGATGTTGAATCAGGACGAAAAATCCACAACCTCACAGATGATCTTTCAGATAAAGATGTGGTTAAAGCCATGCAGCATCTGCAATTTCAAAAGACCGGCAGTGAATTTATGCCATTGCATTTGCAACGTATCGTAGCCATATCGGTAGTGTTTGAAAAAGGTGAGCAACTGAAAGTCTGGTCTTTAGGTGATATTGATGCCACTGAAAAAGAGATTATTCAGCGTTTTTATGAAGGTCTTGAACAACATATACCCACTCTTGTGAGTTGGAATGGTGGTGGGTTTGATTTGCCAGTGCTGCACTATCGCTCACTATTACATGGTGTGCAGGCGCCAACTTATTGGGAAACAGGTGATGATAACCAGTCTTTTCGTTTCAACAATTACATCAGCCGTTTTCATTCACGCCACACCGATTTAATGGATGTATTAGCTAATTATCAACCGCGTGGTGGCGCTAAATTAGATGAAATTGCCACTATGCTTGGTTACCCGGGTAAATACGGTATGAGCGGCGCTGATGTATGGGATAAATATCAGCAAGGTGCCCTAGATGAAATACGCCATTATTGCGAGACTGACGTATTGAATACTTATTTAGTTTATTTGCACTATGAATTAATGCGTGGACGTTCATCCCCTGATTTGCTGATGCAAAAAGTGTTACGTGTGAAGAATTTATTGAGAGAGTCTAATCAAGCACATTTGCAAGATTTTTTAAAAGTGTGGGAAAGCGTTTAGGCGGACTTATCAGTCTAATAATATCGAGTATTCTTAACCAAGAGTTTCTGCAATCGCAATGCATTATGCGTATTTAGATAAGCAAAGAACTTATCGGGTGTCGCTATTACCAGTAAAAATCTCGCAAATCTCTGTTGGTTTACGCCAGCAGAGATTTTAGAATTTCTTTGTATGTCTCTTTAAGTTGAAGCAATTGCTGGGTATCAGTGTGTTCATCGATTTGATGAATGCTGGCATTAGTAACACCGAGTTCAACGACTTCTGCGCCAGTCGGTGCAATAAAACGACCATCTGATGTGCCACCACCAGTTGAGAGTTGAGTGTCGATGCCCACTATTTTTTTAATGGCGGTTTTGCAGGCGTCAACTAAGCGTCCTTCTGCTGTAATAAATGGTTGACCAGAAACGTTCCAAGTTATGTCGGTATCAAAATCTTTCAATACTTCTGCTACGCGTGCTTGTATGCTATCCGCAGTGATTTCTGTTGAGAAACGTAAATTGAACCACGCTTCTGCAGCCGCTGGGATGACATTACTTGCTCCTGTGCCCGCCTTGATATTAGAGACTTGAAAGGTGGTGGCAGGGAAGTGAGCATTGCCTTGGTCCCATTCTAAGGCTGACAACTTGGCTAATATCTCTGCTAAATGATGAATGGGGTTAATGGCCAGATGGGGGTAAGCGACGTGACCTTGTTTGCCTTTCACAATTAAATGCGCGCCGATCGAACCTCGTCGCCCATTTTTAATCACATCGCCCATCTGTTGAGTACTGGAAGGTTCGCCCACAAGACAATAATCAATATGGATATTGTTAGCTTGCAAGTGTTCAACGACTTTGACAGTGCCATTGATGGCCGGGCCTTCTTCATCACTGGTGAGGAGAAAAGCAATCGAGCCTTTGTGATCAGGATGTTCTTGAATAAATTCTTCACATGCTACGGTCATGGCAGCGATAGAGGTTTTCATATCTGCTGAACCGCGTCCATGTAATATACCGTTTTCTACATGAGCGGCAAAAGGCGGATGTGTCCAATTTTCAACAGGGCCAGTGGGGACAACATCCGTATGTCCAGCAAACACAAATAATGGAGCTTGTGTTCCACGCACGATCCAAGCATTAGACACGTCCTCAAAAGGTAGCATATGGCATTCAAAGCCGCTTGTACTAAGCCGTTCAGCAAGTAGGTCTATGCATCCTTGGTCATCAGGAGTGATGGAAGGTTTTTGAATCAGTTGTTGGCTGAGTTCTAAAGTTGTATTCACAGGTTCTCTGAGTAGTTTTTTTCACTGAAACCCACCATAACATTTTCTTGAGTCACCAGCACGGGGCGCTTGATCAAGGTGGGCTGTGCAAGCATGGTTTGCACAGCACTTTGTTCGTCCATGGAGGATTTCTCATTTTCAGTGAGCGCTCGCCAAGTAGTGCTACGGCGATTGACTAGCGTTTCCCAACCTAGCTCACGCACCCAAGATTCCAATAACAGTGGATCTAGGCCGTCTACGCGGAAATCATGGAAGTTATAGTCAATATTATGATTATCTAACCAGCAGCGAGCTCTCTTGATAGTATCGCAGTTGTTAATGCCATACAGAGTTATCATACTGATCAATACCGTCAGTCGATAGCTCTTAATAATTCATTGATACCGACTTTGCTGCGAGTTTTTTCGTCCACTTGCTTGACGATAACGGCACAGTAAAGACTGTAACTACCATCTTTAGAGGGTAAGTTACCAGAGACCACAACTGAGCCTGCCGGAATTCTTCCGTAGCTGACTTCTCCCGTTTCACGATTGAAGATTTTGGTGCTTTTGCCGATATAAACCCCCATTGAAATCACCGAGCCTTGTTCCACGATCACACCCTCAACTACTTCTGAGCGTGCGCCAATGAAGCAGTTGTCTTCAATGATAGTCGGTGCTGCTTGTAATGGCTCTAATACGCCGCCAATACCCACACCACCAGACAAGTGGACGTTTTTACCGATCTGCGCACATGAACCCACTGTAGCCCAAGTGTCGACCATAGTACCTGAATCTACATAGGCGCCTATATTGACAAAACTTGGCATGAGCACAACATCAGGTGCGATATATGAGCCGCGACGTGCCATGGCAGGTGGTACGATGCGCACACCTAATTGCGCTAATTCTTGCTCAGACTGGTTAGCAAATTTTGGTGGCACTTTGTCATAGTATTGAGCAAAGCCAGATTGCATAGCGCTATTTTCTTCTATTCTAAATGAGAGTAGAACAGCTTTCTTAAGCCATTCATTAACTACCCAATCACCATCTTTTTTCTCAGCCACACGATGTTGACCAGCATCTAATTGCGCCATAGTTTCGATGACAGCCACTTTAACTTCGTTGCTTACATTGCTAGGTGAGATATTGGCACGATCTTCAAAAGCGCCTTCGATGATGTCTTGAGTACTCATAGTGATTTCCTTAACTGTATCTATATTATTTAACGGTTGCCATTTAACAATGGCTACTAATAAAACGCCTGATTCTTTGTGCAGCTTCACGGCACTGTTGTGGTGCTGCCACCAATGCGATACGCACATAATGTGCGCCAGGATTGGTGCCGTTCACGCTTCTACCAAGATATTGTCCGGGTAGCACCGTCACATTGTGCTGGGAGTATAACCCAAGTGCGAATTCTTCATCATCTATTCGCGTATTTAACCAGATATAAAAACCTGCCTGAGGCTGATTTATGGTGGTGATATCTTGTAATTCTTCGATGAAAGCTTGAAAACTCTGTCGATAACGTTCGCGATTGAGTTCTACATGCTGTTCGTCGCTCCAAGCTGCAGCGCTGGCCATTTGAGTACTAATAGGCATAGCACAACCATGATAGGTGCGATATTTGAAGAATTTGCTAATCAACTGCTCATCTCCCACCACAAAGCCCGATCGTAATCCTGGAGCATTACTGCGTTTAGAGAGACTGTAAAAAGCTAGACAGCGTTGATAGTTATGATCACCATAGGCTTGAGAGGCTTGCAGTAATCCTTTAGGTGGATGCTGTTCATCGAAATATATTTCTGAGTAACATTCGTCGGAAATGATGACGAAATCATATTCATGTGCAAGTTGTATCAGATGTTGGAGAGATTCCTGTGGTATTACATCGCCGGTAGGATTAGATGGAGTACATATATAGACCATCTGGGTTTTCTTCCAAGTGGCCGCATCAACCGTATCGAGAGCCGGTAACTTACCATCTTGTACACTTAGGTCTAGGTAAAGTAGTTCAGCACCAGCCAATAGCGCCGCACCTTCATAAATCTGATAGAAAGGATTAGGACTGATAACTGTAGCAGCTTGAGTCTGATCGATAATCGTTTGAGCTATAGCGAATAAAGCCTCGCGACTGCCATTGACCGGTAGAATATGACGTTCAGGATTTAGACTTGTTTCTGGCAAATTAAAGCGACGAAGTAACCAATTACAGATAGCACTTCTTAATTCTAGTTCACCTTTGGTTTTGGGATATTTGGCTAGACTGTCAATATTGTCGATGAGAGCCTGTTTGATAAGATCTGGCGTTGGGCTTTTTGGTTCGCCTATCGACAGATTAATCGGTTTGAGGTCGGGATTGGCGGTGACACCTGCAAAGAGATTTTTTAGTTTTTCGAACGGGTAAGCATGTAACTTGTTGAGATCCGGGTTCATGTCAATATTCGGCCTATTAAATAATGTAGCTGCTGTGTTGATTATCTGTAGGGGTTAGTTGAGCTTGTAAATAATCACTCAGAGTTTTTTGTTCTTGCGTATTGATAATTTTGCTACCGTCCATGTGAATAATATGGAAAATATCATGCACTTTCTCACCTAGAGTGCTGATGCGTGCGCCGATGACTTTTACGTTGGCTGCAGCTAAAGCCTGAGCAATATTGGCTAACAGACCCGGATGATCAGCGGCATGGACGTGCAATATAGTATGATCCAGATGGTCTGCATTTTTAATATTAATCTCAGCGGGCACTTGAAAATGAAGCATACGAGTAGACACAAATTGTTTCGCTTGATTGTGTTCAATTTCATCACTAGCAAGTACACGTTCAATGTCATTTTGTATGATTTTTATTTGCTCCTGACAATTAACTACTTGACCTAAATGATCTGTGACATTGAATGTATTAAACGTCATAGAAGTTTTAGAGGTGATAATGCGAGCATCTAAAATACTTAAATTATGATGTAATAAGCAATCAGTTAATTGAGCAAATAAATGAGCTTTGTCTGGTGTGTAAATAAATATTTCAGTGCTACCGCGTTGTGGTGAGACACGCACATGCACGTGAGTATTAGTTTCATTCGTTGGATTGAGGGCAATATGAGTATGCCATGCGATCTCATCATCAGTGTGTCTTAAGAAATAGTCATCATTATGTGTCTGCCAAAATTGTTGGCATTCTTGTTGATCCAACCCTTGTTGTTCTAATTGAGTCAGTGCAGATGACTTAATATCTTCAATAATCGCACTATTATCTCGGGGTGCCCCTGCTCTTAACTGGAAGGCGGTATATTTATAAAGATCTGCTAATAGTGTTGAACGCCAATTATTCCATAAAGTTGGATTAGTGCCTTTGATATCTGCGATGGTAAGTAGATAAAGATAGTTTAAGCGTATGACGCTCGATACTTGGTCGGTAAATTTTTGAATAACACTGGGCTCGTTGAGATCTTTATGCTGCGCAGTAATAGACATTATTAAATGGTTTTCAACCAACCAGCTAACCAGAGTGGCATCAAACTGGCTCAAGCCATGATCTAGGCAAAACTGCATTGATTCTTGTGAGCCTTCAGTGGAATGATCTCCGTCTCGACCTTTGGCAACATCATGAAATAGTGCGGCTAAATAAAGAATTTCTAGTTTTGGTAGTGAATGAAAAATTGCGCTGATATCATCTTGACTGCGCTCTTTATCACCTAATCGGCGAGCTTCTGTGAGTACTGTAAGTATATGATGGTCAACCGTATAGACATGATAGAGATCATATTGCATGTGACCAACAATACGCCCGAAGGCAGGCCAATAGGCAGCCAAAACTCCTAAGCTATGCATGCGTTTTAATTCGCGTGCAATCAAGCGAGGTTGTCTTAATATTTCGATGAATAGCTTTTTATGTTCTGTGTGATTGCGAAAGTCGTTGTCTATTAAATGTAAGTTGTCGCAGATTAAACGAATACTTTTACTGCCAATCTGCGTCAGCTCTGGATTTTTTTGCAGCGTGAAAAATATGTCTAGCAAAATCTTTGGATGACTAAATAAGGTGTCAGCGTCGTTAATATGTAACGTTTCACCGACGCTATAATAATAATTACCAATGGTATTTTTTGACTGTGCTTGAGAGTCATTTAAATAGTGCTCTTGAAAATGCGCCGATAATAGAGTGACTAGCTGAGAACATTCACTCAGATGGCGATAATAGTTCTGCATGAATTGTTCCACGGCAAGATTAGCATTAGAATCGTTGTATCCTGATCGCCGTGCTAATTCTATTTGGTGATCAAATAGCAGGCGTTCATCTCGACGTTGTGTAATCAAGGCCAGTCTAAAACGTACACCCCACAAATATTCTTGTATACGATGAAGTGAGCTATATTCTTTTTCAAGAATAAACCCCTTAGCCACTAACTCATGAAGGTTATGGTTATTGAAGTATCGTTTAGTGACCCAGTCAATGAACTGGATGTCTCGCAATCCGCCTGGTCCTTCCTTGATATTCGGTTCTAGCTGATAGAGAGTGTCACCATATTTAGCATGCCGATCTACTAGCTCTTGTTTCTTTGCTTGAAAAAAATCTGCGCAGGACCAGAGCTGATCATTGGCAAGCACTTGTTTGAGCTTGTCATAAAGCGCGGGGTCGCCGCATATCAGGCGAGACTCCATGATACACGTAATGACGGTGATATCTTTCTTTGATTCTTCAAACGCTTCATCGACCGTTCGCACGGAATGCCCAACCTCTAGACCGCTATCCCACAACATGGTTAAAAAAGTGCTTAACTTGGATTCAGTGTCAGCACTGATCTGTTGAGAGATGACGATCATTAAATCGATATCTGATTGCAGATGTAATTCAGCACGGCCATATCCCCCAACGGCAATCAAGGTCGCTTCGTTGTCTTGCAGATGTTGTGATTGCCAAACATGCCAAAGTAGATGGTCGATAGCTAATGCGTAACCATTAACGCAGGCACTGATATTTAAATGACTATTGAAGGCCTCTATAACTGCTTGACGCGTATTTTTAACTAAGGTTTTTAGATCGGAGATGTTTTTTAAAGACGTACGCCAATGAGAGTTATGCTGAGGCCACCATGATTGTTCAGTGATAAAGGTGGGGGCGGGTGTTAGCTTAGGCATCGATATTAAATGTTTCTTCAGGCCGACGCGTTAATACTTCGTAACTGTTATCAGTGACTAATAATGTGTGTTCCCATTGAGCCGATAGGCTGTGATCTTTAGTGACTACAGTCCATTTGTCAGGCAGTAATCGTACATGACGTTTGCCTGCATTAACCATGGGTTCGATAGTAAAGGTCATACCCGGCTCCAATACTTCACCACTATTGGGTGAGCCATAATGCAATACCTGAGGCTCTTCATGAAATTGTTTGCCAATACCATGTCCGCAGTATTCTCTCACCACGGAACAATGATTTTTTTCTACAAAAGTCTGGATTCGATGGCCAATATCTCCAAGGGTGACACCCGGCTTAATCGTTTCAATACCGATTTTCATGGCCGCATAAGTTAAATCCACTAAACGAGAGGCTTTTATAGTCGGTTTGCCTATGTGAAACATTTTGCTGGTATCACCATGAAACCCATCTTTGATGACAGTGATATCAATATTCACGATGTCATTATTCTTCAGTACTCTATCACCAGGAATTCCATGACATACTTGGTGATTGATAGAAGTACATACTGAGCGAGGAAAACCACGATAATTAAGCGGTGCAGGAATGGCTGACTGGGTATTCACGATGTAGTCATGACAAATATCATTAATCTCTTGAGTGGTGATGCCAGCCCGCACATGAGGTTCTATCATTTGCAGGACCTCTGACGCCAGTCGTCCTGCTACGCGCATTTTTTCTATTTCCTCGGGTGATTTTATGTGTATAGCCATATTGTCTGCATGCTTAGAGCTATTTAGCCTTGTAGATTGACTAAATTAGCAAGATTTTAGTGTCGAGTTTAGCTGAACAAACACCTTACACTGTGAAAGGCATGAATTTCAGTGTGTGAAGTCTATCAGAACCGGCATTTTAGGGGATAAAATTGTTGATTCAGTCAGATTATGGTATAAATCCGCCGCGCAAGACGCAAAAAAATAAATCACACGTATCTCGACACATTTAACGGGGTGCCGTATTGCAGATCAATACATCTGAATATGGTTGTTGAATGGGAGCTGCGGACGTTTAAAACCCTGACAAAGGAGCAACATATTATGACTGACGTTACTATGCGCCAGATGCTAGAAGCGGGTGTCCACTTTGGTCACCAAACTCGATACTGGAACCCTAAAATGGCCCCCTATATCTTTGGGGAGCGCAATAAAATACATATCATCAACCTTGAGAAGTCCCAGCCGATGTTTGGCGAGGCGCTTAATTATTTAGGTAAGATGGTTGCCAATGGTGGCAAGGTGTTATTCGTAGGCACCAAGCGTTCGGCACGTGAAGCAGTCAAAGCCAATGCTGAGAGCTGTGGTATGCCTTATGTGAACAACCGTTGGTTAGGCGGCATGCTGACTAATTTCCACACGGTGAAACAATCTATCAAGCGCTTGAAAGAACTCGAGGAGATGCTCGAAGGCAATGGTGCTGAGCGTCTAGGTAAGCGCGAAGTTTTGCAGATACGCCGTGAGGTAGAAAAACTTAACCGTAGTCTAGGTGGAATTAAGAATATGAATGTTCTCCCCGACGTTCTATTCATTATTGATGTTGGTTACGAAGAAATTGCGGTGAAAGAAGCAGTCAAGCTAGGTATTCCTGTGGTTGCTGTTGTGGATTCAAATAATTCATTACAGGGGGTTGATTATGTTATTCCTGGTAATGATGATGCTATTCGTGCCATTCAACTCTATACCTCGGAGGTTGCCAAGGAGATCACTCACGCGAAGGCGAGTTCACAAACTTTGACAGGCGATGAAAATGAGTTTGTCGAAGTGAAAGATGAGGCGGTTGAGGATAAAAAGACTAAACCAAAAGCCAAGGCGAAGCCAAAAGCTGCACCTAAAAAGAAAGCAATAAAAGCTGAGGATATTGAGGCGTCAGTTGAAGATGCTAAAGCGTCTACTGCTGATTCAGAGGACAAGCCTGCTGAGAGTTCAGAATAGTTTGACTCTTTGTTAGATACATAAGATATACATACTAAAGATAGGTGAATTAAGAATGCAAATTACTGCCTCTATGGTTAAAGAACTGCGCGAGAGAACGGGTGCAGGAATGATGGAATGTAAGAAAGCCCTAACAGAAACTGATGGGGATATGGATGCTGCAATTGAATTGATGCGTAAATCAGGTCAGGCAAAAGCAGATAAAAAAGCGTCTAGAGTTGCAGCCGAAGGCACAGTCGTCATGATGATTAGTGATGACAACAAACATGGCGTCATCCTTGAAGTTAACTGTGAAACTGACTTTGTTGGCAAAGATGATAATTTCTTGAAGTTTAGTCAAGATGTAGCGACTGTGGCTCTGAGTCAATCACCTGCGGATGTTGATGCGCTTATGGGAATGAATTCAGGCTCAGATACACTTGAAGATGCACGTCAAGCGCTGGTCAGCAAGATTGGTGAAAATATACAAGTACGACGATTTGCACTAGTCAATTCACAAACGGGCGTGTTGGGTAAGTACTCGCATGGTAGTCGTATTGGGGTGATGGTGGAAATCGAAAATGGCTCTGATGAGCTAGGCAAAGATATCGCTATGCATATTGCAGCGAGTAAACCCGCTTGTATTGATGAAAATGATGTCTCGCCAGAGATGCTACAACAAGAAAAAGATATTTTCGCTGCACAAGCTGAAGCGAGTGGTAAGCCGCCGGAGATCATTGAAAAAATGGTACAAGGTCGTATTAAGAAATTCTTAGGTGAGATTACGTTGCTTGGTCAGCCATTTGTTAAAGATCCAGACAAATCAGTGCAAAAACTTTTGTCAGAACAGTCTGCAAAAGTTTTATCTTTTCATCGATTCGAAGTCGGAGAAGGTATTGAAAAGAAATCTGAAAACTTTGCCGAAGAGGTCATGGCACAAGTCAATCAGACAAGCTGAGCAAATTTATCAACGGGGACTTAAAAGTCCCCGTTTTTTTATGTTTACTAATAGTGAAGGGTGAGATAATAACACTCATATACACCACATAAATAGGTTGCACGCATGGCTAATGATCTAAAATATAAACGTATTCTCCTTAAGTTGAGTGGAGAAGCGTTAATGGGGCAGTTCGACTATGGTATAGATCCTGCTGTTATTTCACGGGTCGCAAAAGAAATTGTTGAATTGATGGATATGCAGGTGCAGGTAGCTGTTGTGATTGGTGGCGGGAATATTTTCCGCGGAGCCGGATTGGCTGAGGCGGGTGTTGATCGAGTCACAGGCGATCAGATGGGTATGCTAGCGACAGTGATGAATTGTTTGGCTTTGCAAGATGCCATTGAGCGTCAAGGGAAATATTGCCGCGTTCTTTCGGCATTAAAAATAAATCAAGTGTGTGAAGATTATATTCGTCGCCGCGCTATTCGCCATTTAGAAAAGGGCCGAGTGGCAGTTTTTGCAGCAGGCACAGGCAATCCATATTTTACTACCGATTCTGCAGCGAGTTTGCGAGCTACTGAAATTAACGCTGACTTGATGTTGAAGGCGACTAAGGTGGATGGTGTATATACCGAAGATCCGATAAAAAATCCGCATGCTACACGTTATGATAAATTGACCTATGATCAAGTGTTACGAGATAAATTGAATGTTATGGATGCAACCGCTATCGTGATGTGTAGAGATAATAATATTCCTCTGCGAGTATTTAATATGTTTAATCCAGGCGACTTGAAACGAATTGCTTTAGGCGAAAACGTGGGCACGTCTGTTGTGAGTGAATAATATGATTGAAGAAATAAAAATTGATGCTGATTCGCGCATGAGTAAGAGTATCGAGTCATTAAAGACTGAGTTGACAAAAATTCGCACTGGGCGAGCAAATGTGAGTTTATTGGATCATGTGATGGTGGATTATTATGGCTCTGAAGTTCCGATTGCTCAGGCAGCTACTGTGACGGTGGAAGATGCCCGAACTATAGCTGTTTCACCATGGGAGAAGGCGCTCATACCGGCGATTGAAAAAGCTATTATGAGTTCAGATATGGGTTTGAATCCTGTCACCTCGGGGGACATGATCCGTGTGCCGTTGCCAGCGCTTACAGAGGAAAGACGCAAAGATTTTGTGAAATTAGTTAGGCAAGAAGCGGAACAATGTCGAGTAGCTATTCGTAATATTCGTCGTGATGCCAATGCTGATTTTAAAGAATTGGTCAAAGAAAAAGAAATTTCTGAAGATGATGAGCGTGGTGCATTGGAATATATCCAAAAGCTCACAGATAAACACATTAAATCCATCGACGATATCTTGACGAGCAAAGAAAAAGAATTAATGGAATTTTAACTATCCACTGTATTCATTTTATGTTGCAGTCTAATCGTTTGCTATGAGTACAAATACAGTCTCGTCTAGAATCTTGCCCCAACATATCGCAATTGTTATGGATGGTAATGGACGTTGGGCGAAAAAGAGGTTGTTGCCGCGTCAGGCAGGTCATCTTGAAGGGGTCAAAGCACTCAAGAAAGTCATACAAGCATGTTTAGAGTTTGAGGTTCAGGCGCTTACTGTATTTGCATTCAGTAGTGAAAATTGGCGACGTCCAGAAAAAGAAGTCAATGCATTGATGGAGCTATTCTTATCTTGTTTGCAAGATGAGGTTGAGCCATTGCATGAGCATGGGATTCGCATAAATTTTCTTGGTGCAATAGAGACATTTCAACCTAAGCTAAGAGAAAATATTCAAGCAGCTCAGAATCTAACACAGCGCAACAACAAGTTAGTATTAAATGTCGCACTCGGTTATGGTGGGCGCTGGGATATTGCTCAAGCCTGTCGTAAGCTATGCAAAAAAGTGGAATCAGGTGAAATAGATTCGCATAGAATTGATGAGGTGTTGTTAAGCCAACACCTAACAACCTATCCTTTTGATGAGCCTGATCTATTTATTCGTACAGCAGGTGAGCAGCGCCTGAGTAATTTCCTGATTTGGCAATTAGCTTACACTGAACTTTATTTTACCGATGTATTGTGGCCAGACTTTGATGCCGATAAATTAGAAAATGCTATCGAGCATTTTAGTTATCGACAGAGAAAATTTGGTCTCACACAAGAGCAAGTTGATGCAAATAAAACTTAAGCAACGTTTACTCGCCGCTATAATTATGGTGCCGCTGACTGTGTCTGCGGTGTTATCTCTAGAATCAGAATACCTTGCAATCATATTTATAATGATTGCTTGTATGGCAGCTTATGAATGGGCTGCTATGAGCTATGAAAAAACTGCTAGGAAAATCATGTACGTATCAGTCTGTGCATTATTGATGGTTTTAGTGGGCTTATATTTGCAATCAGAACAAGTCAAATTTTTTATGTTTTTGGCCAGTATCTATTGGGTGTGTATATTGATGCTATTGAGTTTTTATGAGTCAACTTGGATTGATAATTATTTATTGAATAGCTTTTTAAGTGCTAGTGGTTATTTTGTTATCACGGTTGGTTGGTTATCAATGATTCATCTTCATCAGCAAGATCCTGCATTATTATTATATATGTTTATATTGATATGGATTGCCGATAGCGGTGCTTATTTCTCAGGTAAGCAGTTTGGAAAAACAAAATTAGCTGAACAGTTAAGCCCAGGTAAAACACGTGAGGGTTTGCTTGGTGCAATGGTGTTATCAACATTGTTTGCTTTAGTGGCAGTGTGGTGGTTCGAATTTAAGTTCCTTAATGCATTGTATTTTGTTCTTTTATCTTTGCTTAGTGTCCTTGTTTCAGTCGTGGGTGATTTGTTTGAGAGTTTAATCAAACGTAATGCGGGGAAAAAAGATAGTGGCTCTATTATTCCCGGTCACGGCGGCATATTGGATCGTATAGATAGCTTACTTGCAGCAGCGCCAGGGTTTGCTCTGGGTGTTCATTGGTTACAATAGTTAGATGTCAACTCATTCAAAAGGTATTGCGATTCTTGGTTCCACTGGCAGTGTGGGATGCAATACTTTAGATGTGATTGCACGTAATCCTGATCAATTTCATGTCGTGGCTTTAGGTGTTAATACTTCAGTAAAAACCTTACTTAAGCAATGTCAGCAGTTTCGTCCTCAATATGTTGTTGTATCTGATTCGCGGGCGGCTGAACAGTTCTGTCAAAGCCTGTCTGTATTAGATTATTCTCCACAAATTTTTACAAGTGACACCGGCTTGGAGCAGATTGTGACAATGCCTGAGGTTGATTGTGTAATGGCGGCTATCGTTGGAGCGGCAGGGTTACCCTCGACCTTAGCAGCGGCACGTGCAGGCAAAACCATCTTATTGGCAAACAAAGAAGCTTTAGTGATGTCAGGAGAATTGTTGATTGCTACCGCCCAACAACATGCGGCTCAGTTGTTGCCGATTGACAGTGAGCATAATGCAATCTTTCAATGCATGGCCAACTGTGCTGATCAACAAGTGCTTCAAGGTGTAGATGAGATTATATTGACCGCATCGGGTGGGCCATTTTTAAATACTCCTAGGGAGTCTTTGTCTGGTGTGACACCAGAGCAAGCTTGTCAACATCCCAACTGGTCGATGGGTAAAAAAATCTCTGTTGATTCAGCGACTATGATGAATAAAGGCTTGGAGTTGATCGAGGCGAGTCTTTTATTCAATATGAATATTGATCGAGTTCGAGTGCTCATTCATCCACAGTCTGTCGTGCATGCCTTAGTGAATTATAAGGATGGTTCAATGTTGGCTCATATGGGTTATCCAGATATGCGCGTCCCCATTGCGCATGCCATGGCATGGCCAAATAGAATACAGTCTGGTGTTCAGAAGTTAGACCTAACACGAACTCATCTTGAATTCATGCGTCCTGATCTTGATAAATTTCCCTGTCTGGCGCTCGCGATGCAGGTACAAAGTCAGGGGCAGTCCGCTCCGACGGTGATGAATGCTGCGAATGAAGTTGCTGTGCAGGCTTTTTTAGATGAGCAAATTAACTTTATGCAGATACATACTGTCGTTTCAAGGGTTGTTGACTCTATGCAGCTTGTTGCCGTTAAAACGCTGGAAAGTATTCTAGAAGTAGATCGTCAAGCTCGTTCGCTTACACATGATATTATCCGACAGATGGAGTCATTATGATTTGTTTAAAGATGATTATGAATACATTAGATGAGGTCGATAGTGTCACAAAAAACCCAAACTTTAAAAATAATGTTATAAGAATATGAATGGATTTTTAATCAGTTTGGCGTCTTTTGTTGTGGCAATTAGTGTAATTGTCACAATCCATGAGTTTGGGCATTACATGGTTGCGCGTTTATGTGGTGTGAGAGTATTACGCTTTTCTGTCGGTTTCGGACAAGCGTTATTTCGTTATGTCTCACCCAAAAGTGGCATAGAGTATGTGATTGCGGCAATTCCATTAGGTGGCTATGTCAAAATGCTGGATGAACGCGAGCAAAAAGTGGCTGATTCTGAAAAACATAAAGCCTTCAATAATCAATCAGTGTACGCTCGTTTTGCTATTGTGGCTGCTGGTCCCGTGGCTAATTTCGTGTTTGCTGTGTTTGCATACATGATGATGTATATGGTGGGTATGCAAGGTATTAAAGCTGAAATTTCACAGGTGCAAGAAAATACCATCGCTTATCATTCCGGTTTGCAAGCCGGTGATGTGATTTTTAGTATCAATGACAAACCTATATCGACTTGGGAAGATTTGAGTTTAACGATTATTTCTGAAGGATTAAAAACAGGTATCGTCAAGATTGAGAAAACTAGTGCTAATGGAGATGTTAATGAGATCACCATGGACTTATCTGACAGCAGCATGTTAGTGGGTGACGAAAATCCAATTAGTAAGATAGGTATTTCACCTTGGCGACCTGAATTGACCACTCGCTTTGGTAAATTTTCTTCTGATAGCGCAGCTCATGCGCAAGGTTTTGTTGAGGGGGACACGGTGTTGGCAGCAAATGGTCAAGCGGTGGATAGCTGGATGAGCTGGGTGGATTTGGTTAAAAGTCATCCAGGTAGAGACATTGATGTCTTAATACTGAGAGATCAACAACGGCTATCGATGACATTGCGACCTAAGAGCATTGAGGTGGATGGAGAAGTAATTGGGCGCATTGGCGTCAGTCCGTGGATAGATCGAGAGGCCTTAAAGCAACGACAAGTGACTATCAAGCAGGATTTTTTGGCTGCATTTGAGCATGGAATGACAAAAACATACGATATGAGCGTGCTGACCTTGAAATTGCTTGGTAAACTAATCGTCGGTGAGGCATCTACCAAAAATATAAGTGGACCGATATCGATTGCAGAGTTTGCAGGAATATCAGCTCAATTAGGTTTGGCTTCGTTTTTAAGCACTTTGGCTATCATCAGCATCAGTATAGGTATACTTAACCTTTTGCCTGTGCCAATGCTCGACGGCGGACACCTGATGTACTATCTGATTGAGATGGTTAAGGGGAGTCAGGTGTCAGAGGCAATACAAATATTAGGACAAAAATTAGGCATAATAATGCTGGCAGGACTCATGCTGTTGGCGTTTTATAACGATTTTCAAAGACTGTTTAGCTGAACACAATACAAACTGTGATAATTAGAATAATAAAATCTTTGTTGACGATTTGTATGTTATGTAACGTGCATGTCGTCATTGCGGAATCTTTTAACATCGTCGATATTGAACTCGAGGGCCTCGAGAGAATCACGCCTGGAACCGTGTTTACTCACATTCCGGTTGAAGTAGGTGATGAGTTTAAAGACTCGGATTCAGTGCTCGTTATTCGTCAGCTATACAAAACAGAATTATTCAGTGATGTGGTGTTACGTCGAGATGGCAACAAATTGATTGTTGCGCTAAAAGAGCGCCCAGGTATCGCTTCTCTGGAAATTCTAGGAAACAAGGATATACCGGATGAGCAACTTATCGAGAGTTTGGAGGCGATTGGAGTAGCACCCGGTCGAGTCTTGAATCGTTCGGTACTAGAAAGATTAGAAAACGAACTCCTGCAGCAGTATTTTTCACGTGGCAAATATGGTGTAGAGATAAAGACGGTGACTAACGAGATCTCTCGTAATCGTGTAGATGTGCAGATCATGATTGCCGAGGGTAAGGCTGCAACTATTCGTGAGCTCAACATAGTTGGTAACAGTGCTTATGAAGAAGAAGATCTTAAGGAAGATTTTCAGTCGGGTCAAAAGTCTTTCTGGAAGTTTTGGTCTGACCAGGATAAATACTCTAAACAAACCTTAGCTGCTGATTTAGAGAATCTTCGATCGCAGTATTTGAATACGGGTTATATGAATTTCACTATTGATTCTACTCAAGTTTCAATTACTCCCGATAAAAAAGATATTTTCATTAGTATCAATATTAATGAGGGTGACCAGTATACTTTGAATGATGTTAAGCTGGCTGGTAATTTTGTTGTTTCGGAACAAGAGCTAAGAGAATTATTGGTGACAGAAGTTGGTGGAATCTTTTCACGTGAGCTAGTGGTTAGATCTAGTGATGCTATCTCAAGAAGACTCAGTGCTGATGGTTATGCTTTCTCACGCGTCAACCCTATTCCTAAATTGAATGATGAAGACAAAACAGTTGATTTAACTTTCTTTATTGATCCAGGTAAACGTACCTATGTAAGACGAATCAATATAGTCGGTAATCAATATAGTCGTGATGAGGTATATCGTCGTGAATTACGTCAGATTGAGGGAGCATGGTTTTCCCAAACAGCTGTAGATTTGTCGCGACGAAGAATTCAGCGTTTGGCATTCGTGGAAATGGTCGAGGTCGAGACCAATAGAATTCCTGGAGTGGATGATTTTGTCGATGTTACTTTTACTGTGCAGGAACGTTTAGCAGGCAGTTTTTCTGTGGGAGCGGGCTTGTCTGACAGTCAGGGTGCAGTATTAACTGCAAGTGTGAGTCAAGATAACTTCCTTGGATCAGGTAAACAAGTGGCTTTCCAGATTAACACCAGTAAAGTTAATACTATTTATGATCTTTCTTACACTGATCCTTATTACACCATTGATGGAGTGAGTCGTGGCTATGGATTCAGTTACATTAAGACGGATGCAAGTGAAGCGGATATATCAGACTTTGATTCTGAGAAATTTAGTTTAAGAACTAACTACGGTATTCCATTGACCGAGGATGATCGTGTCAGCATGACACTGGACTTGCAGAAAACAGATGTGCAGGAAAGTACTAATAGTTCTGATGAAATTCGTGAATTTATTGATGACAACGGTGAGAAATTCCTGAATTTCAGTATTACAGGTACGCATGTTCATGATAGCCGCAACAGAAGAATGTTTGGTACCAAGGGTCTTTATCACCGAACACGCTTGGAAGTGACCACACCATTGAGTGATTTAGAGTATTATAAGCTGGAGCACAAGCATACATGGTTGTATCCGATTAACGATACCTTTACCTTTGCAACACGTTCATTGATTGGTTACGGTGATACATATGGTGGTGATGGCGATTTGCCGTTTTTTGAGAAATTTCGTGCAGGTGGATCAAACACGGTGCGCGGTTATGTTACCAACACACTAGGGCCAAGAGATAGTCGCGATGATGCTTATGGGGGTAATTTCCTTACATCAGCAGGAGTACAGCTTTATTTTCCTGTGCCATCGCTGATGGATCCCACTCGCTTTCGCATGGGTATGTTTGCTGATGCTGGTAATGTATTTGAAGACGTGGATGAGTTTGAAACCTCTGAACTGAGAGGTAGTGTAGGGTTTGAAGTGAATATGTTGACAGGAATGGGTGGGATAACATTTAGCCTCTCATCTCCTTTGAATGACGATGATCAGGATGAGACAGAGTCATTTCAATTTGAGTTTGGTACAAGTTTCTAAAGTAGGAGAACAAAGTTGAACAAAATAATTATAAATTGTGTAGCGGCTGCACTGTTGGTTTTCATATCAAGTGCGGCGATGGCTGAAGTAAAGCTGGGATACATAAATTTTGGTGAATTGATGGAGCAATCAGTGCAAGGGCAGTCAGTTCGAAAATCCCTGGAAACTGAGTTCGCGGGTCGTGATAAAGAATTGAGTGGGTCTCGTGATGATATTCTTAAGCTTGAGGAAAAGCTCAAGAATGAGGGAAGTATTATGAGTGAGGGCAATCGAGTGAAGCTTGAACGTGAAATTTTGAGTCAAAAGCGTGATCATAATCGCCTTCGTGATGAATATAGAGAGGACCTGAATATTCGACGCAATGAAGAAGTCGCTGCACTCCAGAAAAAAGTTTATGAAGTGATAAAAGAGTATTCTGAAAAAATGAAGTACGACTTGGTGCTTACACAGCCTGTTTTATATGCAAGTCCAGTTGTAGATATTACAGATGAAGTGCTTGCTGAGTTGAACGCAGCCAAATAATTTGCACATAAATTAATATGCATATTCATTATAATGCATAAATGGAGACTCCATAATGAGTGAATCATCGAGTATTTCGATGTCAGTTGAAGATATCATGAAATATCTTCCACACAGGTATCCTTTTTTGCTCATCGATAAAGTTGTCGACTGTCGTCATGGAGATTCTATCGTGGCGATAAAGAATGTCACAATTAACGAAGGATTTTTTCAAGGCCATTTTCCTCAAACTCCAGTATTTCCTGGTGTACTTATTCTTGAGGCACTCGCACAAGTCTCAGGTGTGTTGGTGTTGAGTGACCCTAAGTTACAACCTGAAAATGAAAGCTTATTTTTATTTGTAGGTATTGAGAACACTCGTTTCAAACGTCCTGTAGTGCCGGGTGATCAGTTAAGGCTGGAATCTCGACTAGCTCGTATGAAGCGTAATTTTGGTGTTTTTGAAACTAACGCATATGTTGATGATGAGCTTGCCGCAAGTGCAGAGTTAAAATGTATGTTCAAAGATCTTTAGACCACACCACTTCATTTCTGTGTGCTACTGGCTTAATCACAAGCAACAGTGTCCTAACAAATCATGTCAACACGCATCTGAATATATTTCATCACGCCTGCTGTGGTGAAAAATGGCAATAAGGTGTTAAGTTGAGTGTGATAAAAAAACACGCCAATATTGTTGACGTATCCAGACTCGAGCTTGACCTGGCGAACTATGCTGGCATCGACGAAGTTGGTCGAGGGCCTTTGGCTGGACCGGTGGTGGCTGCGGCTGTGGTATTAGGTGATCACGTTGATTGGCGGGATATGACAGACTCAAAAGCCTTATCTGAAAAGCGCCGTAAGGTGCTGTCTGAATATATTAAACGTAATGCACTCGCTTGGGCCTTGGGCCGCTGCGAATGTGATGAAATTGATCAACTGAATATTTTTAATGCGAGTTTGCTGGCTATGCAGCGTGCTTTCAACAATCTTAAACATCAACCATCAATGGCGCTGGTTGATGGCAAGTTCAGTCCTGAATTGGATGTGGAGTCTTACGCAGTTATCAAGGGTGACTTACATGATCCAGCCATCGGTGCGGCATCAATATTAGCTAAAGTCACACGTGATCAAGAGATGGTAGCTTTGCATGATGAGTATCCCATGTATGGTTTCGCTCAACACAAAGGTTATCCTACCGTACGTCATTTAGAAGCCCTGCAAACACATGGAATTAGTGTTCATCATCGTAAAAGCTTCAAGCCTGTTGCGAAGTTGCTGACATGAATCCAGAGTTTATTCATTTGCGTGTACATAGCGAGTTTTCCATCATTGATGGGCTTGTGCGCATTCCAGAGTTGGTAAAAAAAGCCCATGCTTTAAATATGCCAGCAGTAGCAGTTACTGATTTTAGTAATTTATTTGCATTGGTAAAATTCTATAGGAGCGCAATTAAACAGGGTATTAAACCAATCATCGGTGCGGATGTATTAGTGACTGACCCAAGTCTACAAGAGCAATTTAGAGTTGTTCTATTGTGTATGAATAATCTCGGTTACAAGCACCTCACTGAGTTGCTGACTCGTGCTTACATGGAAGGACAACATGGTGGTTTACCTGCACTTGAGCGCGATTGGATATTCGAAAATAATCAAGGCTTAATCGTGCTCTCGGGTGGACGTGAAGGGGACTTGGGTAAGATTCTGCTGAAAAATGATCAAACACGAGCGGAACAATGTTTGTCAGCTTGGACTCACAATTTTGCGGACAGATATTATATTGAGTTGCAGCGCACCGGGCGTGAAAATGAAAATAATTATAATTCAGCTGCACTGAATTTGGCTCATCAGTATCAGGTGCCAGTGGTTGCTACTAATGATGTACGCTTTCTAACGGCTAATGAGTTTGATGCTCATGAAGTAAAAGTATGTATCAATCAAGGTCGAGTATTATCCGATCCACGACGGGCGCGAGTTTACAGTGATCAACAATATCTGCGCTCACCCGATGAGATGCGAGCTCTTTACCCAGATGTATCATCAGCACTCTCTAACAGTGTGGAGATTGCTAAGCGTTGTAACGTCCATTTAGAGTTTGGAAATAATGTATTACCAGAGTTTCCTACTGGAGACCTCACACCGGATGAATATTTAAGACAGCAAGCTGAGCAAAAACTTCAACGGCGACTAGAAAAAAATCGTGAGCTAAATATCAATATCGACGAGACGGAATATTACCGGCGTTTGGATGTTGAGCTAGATGTGATTCAGCGCATGGGCTATCCCGGGTATTTTTTGATTGTCGCTGATTTCACTGAGTGGTCTCGCAATAATGGTGTGCCAGTAGGGCCTGGGCGCGGTTCTGGCGCTGGCTCATTGGTGGCTTATGCGCTAGGAATTACTGACATCGATCCAATGCGTTATGAGTTGTTGTTTGAGCGCTTCTTGAATCCTGAGCGTGTATCGATGCCTGACTTTGATATTGATTTTTGTATGGCTGGACGAGATCGTGTGATCGATTACGTAGCCAAGCGCTATGGGCGTGAAAAAGTAAGCCAAATTATTACTTACGGAACAATGGCTGCAAAAGCGGTAGTTCGTGATGTGGGAAGAGTGCTGGGTCATCCATATGGGTTTGTCGATCGCATTGCTAAGATGATTCCATTTGAAGTGGGTATGACACTAGACAAAGCACTCAAGAGTGAAAAAGACCTGCGTCAGCTAGTAAATGAAGATGAAGATGTTGGCACACTGATGGATATGGCTTTGCAACTGGAAGGTTTGGCGAGAAATGCTGGTAAGCATGCTGGTGGAGTTGTGATTGCTCCTTCCAAGTTGACTGACTTTACTCCCCTTTATTGTGAAGCGGGTGGCGCTAATGTTGTCACTCAATTAGATAAAGATGATGTGGAAGCAATTGGACTGGTGAAGTTTGATTTCCTAGGCCTTAGAACACTGACTATTATTGATCGAACTTTGCATACTGCAAATAAGAGACGTCATAGTGAAGGATTGCCGGATATTGATCTAAACGCATTACCTTTGGATGATGAGCCTACTTATCAACTTCTACAAAATCAGCAGACAACGGCTGTATTTCAGTTAGAGTCAGATGGATTAAAAGAAATTCTAGGACGACTGAAACCAGATAAGTTTGAAGATGTGGTAGCAATGGTGGCTTTGTATCGCCCAGGCCCATTGCAGTCTGGCATGGTAGATGATTTTATTGATCGTAAGCATGGTGCGAAAGTGGAATATCCACATCCTGATCTTGAATCGATACTGAGTGAAACCTATGGCGTGATTCTCTATCAAGAACAAGTTATGCAGATTGCGCAAGTATTGGCAGGATATACCTTGGGTGGTGCAGATCTGTTACGTCGTGCCATGGGGAAAAAGAAACCCGAGGAAATGGCCAAGCAGCGTTCTATTTTTGTCGATGGTGCAGTTGAGCGAGATGTGGATGAGAGTAAAGCCACTTATATCTTTGATCTGATGGAAAAGTTTGCCGGATATGGTTTTAATAAATCGCACTCGGTAGCCTATGCCATGTTGTCTTATCAAACGGCTTGGCTGAAGACGCATTATCCCTCTGAGTTTATGGCTTCGGTGCTGTCGGCGGATATGGATAACACTGATAAGGTAGTACAGCTGCGTGAAGAATCCAATTCTATGGGCATAGAGGTATTACCTCCGCATGTGAATCAATCCTATTTTGGTTTTACTGTCACCGACAATATGAAAATTGTTTATGGTTTGGGTGCTATTAAAGGCGTGGGTGAGGCAGCCATAGACTCTCTCATACAAGAGCGTGAGTTGAATGGTGATTATCAATCTTTGCATGATTTATGTATGCGTCTGGAGACACAAAAGTTTAATCGGCGCAGTTTGGAAGCGATGATCCGCTCAGGGGCTTGTGATTGTTTTAACCAAACGCGTGCGACCTTGATGCATCATCTGCCACGAGCTATGCAGACGGCTGAGCAACATCATCGTAATGATTCTTTAGGTCAAAATGATATGTTTGGCGGCGAACAGAGTGTAGTGCGTGAGGGTACTGTCGAACAAAAGCCCGAATGGGACAGTGACACTTTGCTGGCTGGAGAGAGAGAAACATTAGGTCTGTATTTTTCAGGCCATCCTGTGGATCAATATTTTGATGAGTTAATTGCTATCGTTGGTAAATCTTTGCAACAACGCTTGGCAATGCCAATTGCTCCCGTTGAAAAAAAATATCATCGGCAAGATGCTAATAATGTACGAGTAGCAGGATTGCTAATTGATATGCGCTTGCGCAATAGTCCCTCTGGACGCATTGCTTTCTTGACCATTGATGACAATACCGAACGTATGAATGTGGCAGTATTTTCTGACACTTATAGTCAATTTAAACATCTATTGATCAAAGATCAGATCTTAATCATCGAGGGTGCAATCAGTATTGATGAGCGCACGGGTAAACCTAGTATGCGCGCTAAAGACCTCACTCGCTTGCAGGATGCACGTTTAGAATTGGGGCGTGCATTATTAATTACTGTGACTAACCCCCCTGTTTCTTTGGTGAAAGAGTTGCAAACGACTTTGCGGCCATACTGCAAGGGGAATTGTCAGGTGTTTATCCGTTACCACTCAGACTCAGAAACAGCACAATTTCAATTAGGGTCGGAGTGGGTTGTGGTGCCGGAGCAGGAGCTATTGCGTCGTGTGAAAGATTTGGATGCGGTGGTAGGGGTGCAAGTGCTTTATTGAGCTCTGTTACTATCTTGCATGAAATCAAACCCAACTATGATTATAATAACGAAAACTTTTTAAGACATCCTTATGAATCCTGATTACCTAGAATTTGAACAGCCAATTGTTGATTTAGAAGCTAAGATTGATGAGCTACGTCGTGTAGAAATTGATAATGGTATGCAGTTGGGTGATGAAATCTCTAAGCTGCAGGCTAAATGTGCAACTTTAACAGAGACTACTTTCAACAGTTTAACCCCATGGCAAGTTGCTCAGATTGCACGTCACCCTAAGCGTCCATATACCCTTGATTACATCGGTAAAATATTTACGGATTTTGAGGAATTACACGGTGATCGTGCTTATTCGGATGACGCTGCGATCATATGTGGTATAGCTCGATTCGAAGGTCACTCAGTGGCAGTGATTGGCCATCAAAAGGGCCGGAATACTAAGGAAAATTTACATCGTAATTTTGGTATGCCGCGACCAGAAGGTTATCGTAAAGCTCTACGGATAATGGAATTGGCTGAGAAATTTAAAATGCCCGTGCTAACATTCATCGATACTCCTGGTGCTTATCCAGGTGTTGGCGCTGAAGAACGTGGTCAGGCTCAGGCGATTGCGAAGAATCTTTATCGCATGGCGGAGTTAAAAACACCGATTATTTCCACTGTTATTGGAGAGGGTGGCTCTGGGGGGGCATTGGCAATTGGTGTATGTGATCATCTTGCGATGCTTAGCTATAGTACCTACTCGGTGATTTCGCCTGAGGGTTGTGCATCGATTTTGTATAAGAATGCAAATAAGGCGCAGGAAGCCGCTGAATCAATGGGAATTACTTCTGATCGCTTATTAGGTCTCAAACTCATCGATGAGATTATCCCTGAACCGTTATGTGGTGCTCATCGTGACTTACAGATTACTTGTGAAAATATGAGGCGTTCGTTAGCAGCTAACTTATCACGGCTGTTGAAACTTGATACACAAGAATTACTGAAACAACGTTATGATCGTTTAACCTCCTATGGAGTATTCAAAGATTAAGGTCATGCGCGAGTGCTGTCATGCACAGCGTTGAAAACGCACTAGCAGTTGCTTTTGCGGATATCAGATTCGATCAAAGTGTAGTGATTGCCTTTAGTGGCGGCGTTGATTCCAGCGTACTCTTACATGCATGTTATCAGTATGCCCAACGCAGTGGTCATCATATCAAAGCTCTCCATATTGACCATCAATTGCAAGCCAATTCTTTCGATTGGGAACGCCACTGTCAGCAGTTTTGTGCAGTGTTGAATATTGAGTATGCGAGTATGCAAGTGGATACGCAGGCATTTGTTGATAGTGGCCCAGAGGGAGCTGCGCGTGAAGCTAGATATCAGGCTTTCACACAATATTTACAAGCTGGGGAAGTCCTTTTCACTGCCCATCATGCAGATGATCAAGTGGAAACACTGTTATTAAGATTATTGCGCGGTGCGGGTACTCAAGGATTGATTGGTTGTGCTGAGCACCGTGCTCTGGGTTTGGGTCAATTATCACGTCCGTTACTGCAGGTGAGTCAACAAGATATTCTCAACTACGCACAGAGCTATCAGCTGAATTGGTGTGAAGATCCTTCCAATCAATCCACACAGCCAGATAGGAATTATTTGCGTCATGAGGTGATGCCAAAGCTCTTACAGCGCTGGCCACATTTGCGTGATACCGTTTTACGAGCAGGGAAGTGGCAGGCTGAGTCTGCTCAGCTATTGGATCGTCTAGCACAACAAGATTGTGCTGAGTGTCATGATAATCCACTAGCTATAGAGCGGTTACCATTGAATGATGCAAATAGCCTGAAAAATGCGCTGCGCTGGTGGATACGTCAACAAGGGTTTAGACCGCCAAGTGCCAAAGTGTTGCATGAAATTATTACGCATTTGTTACCTGCCGCACAGGATGCTCAGGCTTGTGTCCGTTGGTCACAGATGGAGTTGAGGAAATATCGAGAAAAGTTGTATGTTTTTCCAGCCTTACAATCACATTCTACCGCGCAGAACATTACTTGGAATTTAGAGCAGCCTCTTCTTATAGCCTCTGTGGGTGTCACGTTGACTCGCGATCAATTGTATTCGGCTGGGCTACGTTTACAAAACATCGAGCAATTACAAGTGCGTTTCAGGCAAGGTGGCGAATCATTACGTCCTCGTGGGCGTGATTGTGAAAAAACTCTGAAAGCACTTTTTCAAGAGCAAGGGATACCGCCATGGCAAAGAGATCGTGTACCCTTGCTTTATCATAACGAGCAACTTATTTTTGTGTATGGATATTGGATTCATGAGGGTTATTGATTGAGGCTTGGGGCCGCCTTTGCTATCCTGTTTACCCATCCTGCATACTGGAACTAATTAATGACACGGTACATATTTATCACCGGCGGGGTGGTCTCCTCATTAGGGAAGGGCATCGCGAGCGCCTCATTGGGCGCTATTTTAGAAGCGCGTGGCTTGTCCATTACTATGATCAAGTTAGACCCCTATATTAACGTCGATCCTGGCACCATGAGTCCTTTTCAACATGGAGAGGTCTACGTGACTGATGACGGTGCTGAAACCGATTTGGATTTAGGCCACTATGAGCGTTTTGTACGTTTCAGATCGAGTAAAGATAATAACTTCACCACAGGTCAGATTTATGAGAATGTGATACGTAAAGAACGCCGTGGTGATTATTTGGGCGGTACCGTGCAAGTCATTCCACATATTACCGATGAAATAAAGGAATCCGTGCGTCGTGGTTCTAAAGGTGTCGATGTAGCACTGGTCGAAATTGGCGGCACAGTGGGTGATATTGAATCTTTGCCGTTTCTAGAGTCGATTCGACAAATGGGTGTGGAATTAGGACGTAAACACGTGATGTACATTCATCTCACGCTAGTTCCTTATATTCACGCATCGGGTGAAGTAAAAACCAAACCCACGCAACATTCAGTTAAGGAACTAAGATCTATAGGTATTCAGCCAGATATTTTGCTGTGTCGCAGTGATCGCGCTTTACCTGAAAATGAGCGTCGCAAAATCGCTCTGTTCACTAACGTAGAAGAAAATGCCGTGATTTCATCCATTGATATGGATAGCATTTATAAAATCCCTCAATGGCTGCATTCGCAAGGTTTAGATGACATTGTATTAGATAAATTCCAGTTGGATTTACCCCCTGCCGATTTGCACGATTGGGAAAAAGTAACGCAAGCGATTGAGCATCCTGAGCAAGAAGTGAATATTTTTATGGTGGGTAAGTATGTGGAGCTCACTGAGTCTTATAAATCGCTCAATGAAGCCTTGATTCATGCAGGTGCGCACACGCATACAAAGGTGAATATTACTTATATCGATTCTGAGCAGCTAGAGACTGATGGCATTGAGCGCCTGCGAGATGCTCATGCTATCTTAGTGCCAGGAGGGTTTGGTCATCGAGGTATCGAGGGTAAAATTCTAGCTTGCCGCTATGCTCGTGAAAATAACGTGCCCTATCTTGGCATTTGCTTGGGCATGCAGGTGGCGGTGATTGATTATGCACGCCATGTTGCTGGGTTAACTCAAGCCCACAGTACCGAATTTGATGAAAACACCCCCGATCCCGTCATCGCTCTGATTACTGAGTGGCAGCAGGAGGATGGCAGTGTTGAAAAGCGAGATGAACAGACAGAGCTGGGTGGTAGTATGCGCTTGGGCGCACAATCATGTCGTCTTAGTGAGTCTTCATTGATTGAAAAGATGTATGCGAAAGAGCTCATTCAGGAGCGTCATCGACATCGTTATGAATTTAACAATAACTACATGCAAGTGTTGGAATCTGCTGGTTTGAGCATCACGGGAAAATCGATCGATGACAAATTGGTGGAAGTGGTTGAAGTGCAATCACATCCTTGGTTTGTCGCCTGTCAATTTCATCCTGAGTTTACCTCCACACCACGTGATGGACATCCTCTATTCACTGGATTTGTTCAGGCTGCGCGAGTGTTATGTGAGCAACAAAGTGCGTCAGATTAAAGAATATTGAGTAACCTTATGAAATTGTCACATTTTACCGTGGGTCAGGATCAGCCTTTTTTCTTAATTGCAGGTCCCTGTGTGATTGAAAGTCATGATTTGGCTCAACACACAGCAGGGGTGTTGAAACAGATATGTGCGGATCTTGATATACCACTTATTTATAAATCATCCTTTGATAAAGCTAATCGTACTTCTCAAGATAGCTTTAGAGGCCCCGGTATTGAACGGGGATTGAATATATTGGCCTCGATCAAACAAGCATTTGATCTGCCAGTACTTACCGATGTGCATGAAGATACCCCACTCGACGAGGTCGCTGAGGTGGTTGATGTATTGCAGACACCAGCTTTTTTGTGTCGTCAGACCAATTACATCCAACGGGTGGCGGCAACGGGTTTGCCAGTGAACATCAAAAAAGGCCAATTTTTGTCCCCTTGGGACATGAAACATGTGGTTGATAAGGCAAAATCGACTGGAAATGACCAAATAATGGTCTGTGAGCGCGGTGTTTCGTTTGGATATGGTAATCTAGTGTCTGATATGCGCTCTTTGGCAATCATGCAAGACACTCAATGTCCAGTAGTTTTTGATGCGACACATTCGGTACAATTGCCGGGCGGAGAAGGCGGTCGGTCTGGGGGACAACGAGAATTTGTCCCGGTATTAGCCCGAGCTGCTCTTGCAGTCGGTGTGGCGGGTTTGTTTATAGAGACCCATCCTGATCCGACACAAGCTAGGAGTGATGGCCCCAATTCTTGGCCATTGGATCAAGTTGCCGAGTTATTAACTGTGTTAAAACAGATTGATGCAGTAGCCAAATCCAATCGTATTGAAATTTAGATTGTATGGATTCAATCTTGTGCGAACTGGGTTTTATATGATGAAAATTGTATTGTGAGTGTTGGAATATTATATAGTAATCTATCATCAACAGCCCATACACATAGTTATCATCAACCTCGCCATGTAATCAACATACATGGTCTATGTTCATAAACTAGATACATGGGTGTCTAATAAAAATAGTTAAAGTTATGTCAGAAATTAAAAAGATACATGCACGTGAGATTATCGATTCACGCGGCAATCCCACGGTAGAAGCGGATATTGAGCTCAGTTCAGGTGCGTTTGGGCGAGCGGCTGTTCCTTCAGGTGCATCCACAGGGGCTCTCGAAGCCTTGGAAATGCGTGATGGTGACAAACATCGTTTTCTAGGTAAAGGTGTGAGTCAGGCAGTGGAGATAGTTAACACGACCATTAACAGCGCCCTACAAGGTTTGGATGCGACCGATCAAGCTTTAATTGATCAAACCATGTTGGAATTAGATGGCACCCACAATAAATCTAAGTTGGGTGCTAACTCTATTTTGGCTGTGTCACTAGCGACTGCGCAAGCCGCCGCAGCTTACAAAAATCAGCCACTTTATCAATATTTAAATGCCGGTAAGGGTCTCATCATGCCGGTGCCGATGATGAATATCATCAATGGTGGTGCACATGCGCATAAAGGTGCCGACTTACAAGAATTTATGGTGGTGCCTCATGGTGTGGATACATTCAAACAAGCTGTACAGTGTGGTGCAGAGATTTTTCATACATTGAAATCACTATTGAAGAAAATGGGTCTGAATACGGCTGTTGGCGATGAGGGTGGTTTTGCCCCTACTTTAGATGCCAATGAGCAGGCGATTGAAGTCATTCTTGAAGCCATTCAGAAAGCAGGTTACAAGGTCGGTGATGAGGTGAGCATAGGATTAGATTGTGCCAGCTCGGAATTCTATAAAGATGGTCAATATCATCTAGAATCCGAGGGTAAGACTTATGACAGCCCAGCTTTCGTCGAGTACTTAACGGATTTAATTCACCGTTATCCTATTATTACCGTTGAAGATGGTGTTGGAGAGGATGACTGGGATGGATGGCTGCAATTGACACAAGCGGTTGGTGACAAAATTCAGTTAGTGGGTGATGATTTATTTGTCACCAACACCCAAATACTGGCTAAGGGTATTGAAATGGGAGTAGCCAATTCTATTTTGATTAAATTTAATCAAATTGGGACACTGACCGAAACCCTCAATGCGATTAATATGGCACATGATGCAAATTATACAGCAGTGATTTCTCACCGCTCAGGTGAGACTGAAGACGTGACTATTGCTGATTTGGCTGTAGCCACAGGCGCGGGACAAATTAAAACTGGGTCTATGTCACGTTCAGATCGAGTCGCTAAATACAATCAACTTATCCGCATTGAAGAAGCTCTAGGTGCAGATGCTATCTATCCTGGTAAAAAGGCTTTTAATCAATAATGCGCAACACAGGATGAGAGCATGAAAGCTTTTATCCTGCTATTGTTGTTTTTGTTTGTCTGGCTTCAATATGAATTGTGGATTGATGAAGATGGTGTACGCAAACTGTATGACCTAAAGCAACGCGTTGAAGCGCAGAAAAATACTAATCAAGAAATATATGAACGTAATAAAGTGCTTGCCGCCGAGGTTGAAGATCTAAAATCTGGCCAGGATGCGATAGAAGAACGCGCGCGTAAAGATTTGGGCATGATTCGTGAAGGAGAAGTGTTTTTCCAAATTATTGATAAACCCTCTGCCACTAACTCTGCTACCAATAGTAAGCCACAATAAAAATGATGAAAAATACGAAGTGTTGGGCAGTCATTCCAGCCGCAGGCACTGGACAGCGTATGCACTCTGAGTGTCCTAAGCAGTATTTGAAAATTGCCGGTAAAACCCTGCTAGAGCATTCTTTAGCGCCATTGCTTGAGCATCCATCGATTGAATCAGTGATGGTGGCCTTACATGTCGAAGATAATTACTTTGAATCGTGTGCTTTTGATGCGCAGCGCATTCATCATACTTTAGGTGCGGGTACGCGAGCAGCGTCGGTATTTAACGCCTTGCGCGCGCTAGCGTCAAAATATCCGGTACGCGCTACTGATTTTGTGTGTGTGCATGATGCCGTACGCCCATGTCTTTCTAGGCAAGACTTAACGGCCTTAATAACCGCCTCTATGGAGTCAGAGAACGGTTGCATATTGGCTACTCCCATGCAAGATACAGTAAAAGAAGTTGTGGATCATACAATACAAAAAACATTGGATCGTAGCCGTCTATGGCGCGCACTCACACCGCAAATGATTCGCTATCAACGTTTATATGATTCATTGAAACGTGCATTAGTTGATCAGGTGCTTATTACAGATGAAGCGGGTGCGTTAGAATATAGTGGTTATCCAGTGGATATAGTGGTGGGTGATGCGCGCAATATCAAAGTTACCACGGCAACAGATTTGCCATTAGCAGAAATGATATTAAAAGACATGCATGCGTAGCATAGAGTCTATTGTAAGTGTTTAAAACATAGTCGTTATCTTAAATAGCGATTTTCTAGTCTTATATAATATACAACATGAGGCTGAAATGATCGGTTGAATATTTCAACTCACTATATTCACCTAGCCATAGTTATCCAACGGTAGCTATCTAACAATGAGCCGATGAAGATGAGAATAGGACAAGGTTTTGATGCGCACCGCTTTTGTGAAGGACAGTACTTCATGTTGGGTGGTGTAAAAATCACTCATCATCAGGGGGTAGAGGCGCACTCTGATGGTGATGTTTTACTACATGCGATATGTGATGCCTTATTAGGCGCAGCAAGTTTGGGTGATATTGGTGCTCATTTTTCTGATCAAGAACATATTAACCATAATAGAGATTCACGTGAGTTTATTAAGGCAGTGCTGCAGCTGATTACTCAGACAGGCTTCGAAATAGTCAATATTGATGCCACCGTTATTTGCCAGCAACCTAAAATTGCACCCTATAAAGCCACCATGCAACAGATTATCGCTGAAGATCTTGGGTTAGCCGTTAATCAAGTAAATGTAAAAGCCACAACGACTGAAAAGATGGGATTTACTGGTCGCCAAGAGGGTATTGCAGCCATGGCCATCGCGCTGTTGAAAGAGTCTTGAATTTTTCAGTTGTGTTATGAATGATAAGGATGCAGTGGCATTGGATAATTTAACGGAGGCCGCACAATTTTTCTCAGCAGATGGCTTACTGGCAGAAAATATTGCTGGTTTCAAATGTCGACCACAACAGGTAGAAATGGCGCAGTGTGTAGAGCGCGCGATCCAAGATGCCAGCACATTAGTGGTGGAAGCAGGTACAGGCGTCGGTAAAACTTATGCCTATTTGGTGCCTGCATTGCAGTCGGGTCTGAAAGTTATCGTATCGACGGGTACACGTCACCTTCAAGATCAACTTTTCTATACTGACTTGCCGATGTTACAGAATGCTTCCGGCATTCATGTGAAAGCCTCTATTTTAAAAGGACGAGCTAATTATCTCTGTAAGTATCGCTTTGAGCGTTTTGCGCAAGAGCTTTCTGACTACCCTAAAATGACAAAGTCATACGCTCAAATAAGAGATTGGTCTGGCACCACAAAGACGGGTGATTTGGCAGAGGTCAATAAACTCTCTGATCAAGACATGATTCGACCACACGTGACTTCCACTCGTGACAATTGTCTAGGCAGTGAATGTCCAGATTATTCGACATGCCATGTAGTGAAAGCTAGGAAACGTGCTCAGGAGGCAGAGCTGGTGATAATTAATCATCATCTTCTATGCGCAGACTTAGTAATTAAAGAAGAAGGTTTTGGTGAGATATTGCCAAATGCAGATGTGTTTGTGCTTGATGAAGCCCATCAGTTTGTTGATATTTTGCCTAATTTTTTTGGACAAAGTTTAAGTAGCCGTCAGTTGCAAGATTTTGTTGCTGACCTGAGTAGAGAGTGCACACTGGCCGCTGTCAGGAATCTCAGTAAGCCCTATTATAAAGTGTTAGATGCGCAGGAAAAGGTTTTCACTGCAATTGTCAAAAAGACACGAGAAGCGCGAATTTTATGGGCGCAGCTCAGTGATGATAAAACTATACGTAATGCGCTTGAGCTATTAGTACGTAGCAGTTTAGATCTAGAGGATCAATTAATAGCAGTAGCTAATGATTCGCCAGGTTTGGCTCAATGCTACAAGCGTTGTGTAGAAATCAATGGGTTATTGGATGACTTCAATCAGGCAAACAGCCATACTATCCAGTGGGTAGAGTTAGGCAAGCGTCATTTTAAGTTAGGTAGTCAGCCATTGGATGTGGCCTCGCCTTTTCAACGTCTAATACAAGAATATCAATGTGCATGGGTTTATACTTCTGCTACGTTGACGGCTAATCAAAGTTTTTCTCATTTTACTGAGCAATTAGGCTTGCAAGATGCTGAGTGTGTAATGTGTGATAGTCCTTTTGATTATCCACAGCAAGCACGGTTATACCTGCCGTATTTGAGTGTTCAGCCAAATGATGTCAGTTACACAGATCAAGTAGTGGCTCGTTCCTTACCTTTGTTGAATGCCAGTGAGGGTAATGCCTTTATGTTATTCACTAGTTACAAAGCACTTTATCGTGCAGCAGAAATACTCAAAGAGTGTGCTTTTGAAATTTTGGTACAAGGTGATAGGCCAAAGCGTGAATTACTTACCCAATTTCAAAAAACTGATCGTTGTGTATTGCTAGGCACTCAAAGTTTTTGGGAAGGAGTTGATGTGCGTGGACAACAGTTGCGGTGTGTCATCATTGATAAATTGCCGTTTTTGTCACCAGCTGATCCATTAGTGCAAGCACGTTCTCAAGTTATACAAGAGGCGGGTGAGAATCCATTTATGGTGTATCAAGTGCCACAGGCTATATTAAATTTAAAACAGGGGGTTGGGCGTTTGATTCGTGGTGAGCAAGACTATGGCGTTGTCGCTATTATGGATCCTAGAATTACTAGTAAAGCCTACGGTAAAGCCTTTATCAAAAGTTTGCCAGCCATGACAATCACACAACATGAGGATGAAGCCGTCGATTTTTTAGAGACGATTAAAAATTATGAAGCTATTGGCAATTGAAGCAGCCACGGAAGCCTGTTCAGCGGCGGTAATGGTTAACGGTGAGATCGCAGAAAAATATCAAGTCGCTCCCCGGCAGCATAATGAGTTAATACTGCCTATGTGTGAAAGCGTGCTGGCAGAAATGCAAGTGAGTCTGCAGCAACTTGATGTGATAGCTTTTGGTTGTGGGCCGGGTGCTTTCACGGGGGTTAGAATTGCTGCAGGGATTACTCAAGGAATTGCGCTAGCCCATGATCTCCCGGTTGCCTCTGTTTCTACTCTTGCAAATCTTGCCTATCAGGCCCCCGTGGAAAATGAACAATATGTCCTCGCTAGTATTGATGCTCGTATGAACGAAATCTATTGGGCTATTTATCAAAGCACTCAAACAGGTGTTAAGCGTATCAATCAAGAATACGTGCAGCCGGCTACAGAGATTGAGTTTTTTCCACAAGCGATAGCCTATGGCTGCGGCACCGGATGGGCATGTGATCGAGTTGCTTTGCAAGCACTGACCCAGTTGGATACATCATGTATTGATGCGCAAGCATTACCACGTGCTAGTGTTACCGCGCAGTTGGGCGAACAGTATTATCACACTCAACAGTTGTTAGCACCTGAGGATGCACTGCCGGTATATTTGCGTGATCAGGTGGCTAAGAAAAAAAAGTGTTGAGTGCATAATGTCTCTAGAATCTGTTCAAATCCCTTTTCATCTAGCATTTCCTGTAAAAGATATTGCTTCGACACGTTATTTTTATGGCACTTTTTTGCAGTGTGAAATTGGTCGCGAAGCAGAGCGCTGGATAGACTTTAACTTTTTTGGTCATCAACTTTCAGCTCATGTTGTTGAAGATCAAATTACCCAAGTGGCTGTTAATGAGGTCGATCAGCATGCGGTGCCAGCTCGTCATTTTGGATGTGTTCTGCCTTGCTTGGTTTGGGATCAATTGGTTGAACGTTGTCAGCAATATGATATTAGATTTTATATTTCACCCTATACGCGTTTTGAAGGAGAAATGGGTGAGCAACAGACTTTCTTCATTCAAGATCCTAGTGGTAATTTCCTTGAATTCAAATGCTTTAAACACTATCAATCATTATTTGAAAAGGTTGAGTAAACATCTATTTTGCTGAGCTTTTCCATAGACTGAATTTGTTAGTTTAATTATTGTCTTTTTGTGCACAGCACGACTAACTTGTTCATAGCAGAAGTTTGAGTGCAATCAGAATATAAACACTGCCAAAACACCATCTGAGAAATAGGGATTGTTGAATATCAAAGTGTATGATGTGAATGAGACTGCCGGCTAATAAGCCAATCGCGGAAAAAATTATAACAACAAAAAAGGTGAATATTAAACCGAGAAAAAATATCTGCATGCCAATCGCTGTAGTGCTATGTGGTTCACTGAGCGCGACAAATTGCGGCAAGTAAGCAACGAAAAATATCGCTACTTTAATATTGACCATATTCATAGCCAAGCCTTGTAAGAATGCAGCGTATCGATGATTAAGTAATGGCTGTTGATGGAAGTATTTATTGGCTAGATTGTTTTTTTTGATTCCTGCTACAAAAATGGTGCGATAAGCCAAGAACAACAGATAGACTATTCCTAGTATACGTATGACATTAAATATGAGTGGTGAAGCAAATATCATCGTTGATAAACCAGTCGCAGCTAATATGGTATGAAATAAATTTCCCAAGGATAAACCCCATGCACTGAGCAATGCATGATAGCGACCTTTTTGTAGCGATTGATTGATAAGAAATAGGCAATCTGGACCAGGAGCAAGGATGAT
>Ga0181580_10000171_pt1 | contig 43489 bp, 58 predicted proteins | sample 071ome_23_FD_132413 | JGI IMG/M metagenome (GOLD analysis project Ga0181580, IMG submission 132413) | Coastal salt marsh microbial communities from the Groves Creek Marsh, Skidaway Island, Georgia - 071403BT metaG (megahit assembly) | ecosystem: Environmental > Aquatic > Marine > Intertidal... | reverse complement strand
AGATCGGAAAAAGAAAAGAGTTCGGTGGTGAATTTAATACGATTTTCTATTGAACCATCCTGGTCCGCATAACGATACATTACTTCAACAGGTCCTACTTTATCACCTACTTCAACGTGCCATTTATCTTCTCTGGTACGAAAGGTGTATTCTCTGTCACCGTCCTTGACTTTATAATTATATTCTTGCTCATCGGTTTGTGCCATAATAGAATTAGTCATCAATAACATGGCGGCGCATAATAGATATTTCATAGTGCTTCTCCATAAGAATGACCTCTATGCTAAAGGTCTTCGGCACTATGTATAACAAACCGTTCTCAAAAACGATTAAGGTTCCATTAATTTTTTATTAAGATTATATTAAATTTTTATTATCATTTGGTAATATTTCTACGTGTTCTTTTTTATAATATCCATTGCTAAATCTCTAATGGCATTTGTTTGCTCTCGCGTCAGTTTTACTTCATCCCGATAAGCACCAAGTTGTTCGGTCAAACTGTTAGCCTTACCTTCAAGATTGTCTATTTTGTCAGCTAAGTGAGGAAACTGTGTTCGCCATTTAGCTTCTTTTTTAGCAAGATGTATGTTATATTTGTTTGCTACGTGCTCCATGAAGCGATCAAGTTTGGTTTGAAACCATCTTCCCATACGTGTGGAAAGAAACCATTTACCAAACGCAGATCCAAAAATACCTGTCAAGGCAGCTCTGACAAGTAACCAAAACATTACAGTTCTTCTCTAGGAACAATAGAGCTGTGGCCGAACCAACATACAGCTTTCCATGCGCACCACTTCTTCCACCCAGCTACATGATCTGCAGAAACGTCCATAGCTTCTTTGAATACCTTGTCTGCTGCTGCTTTGGCATCTGCAACTACACACATATCCTCATTTTCACCTTGGGCGTCACGATACTGTCGGATACACCAATACAAGTAATCATGAACAACACCAGCACGTGCCACATCAAATGGAGCAATGAACCACCATATACCTCGAGGCACCGATGCAAGATCTGTTTTGAATCCTTTAGGTACAGTAATTTTATTGTTCTTGTTAATCTTTGCAGCTACAGCTTTCAATGAGGCTGCTTCCTTTTCATTTAAGACATCGCAATCATAAGACAGCGACAGGTCTAGAATCCAAGTTCGGGGTGGCTGGAAGTCTGCGTCAAGCAGTCTGTTGAATTTTGCCATTGTTAGTCTCCGAAGTATTTGTCTAACATTTCTAATTTGTCATCGTATTCAGCCATCTGCCCAAGTTCATTTTCTATGGCCTCCATAATATCTGAATGTTCACCTATACCTGCAGGATTTCTCAGATAAATCTCTACGTTCACACGATGCTTTTCTATTTCTCCTTGAAAATACGTTCTACTTGCGTCCATCATTAATTCTCTTAATTTTACCTTCATTGTCCCACACTCGCTAAATGTTCCAATCTAACCATTAATCTTTCAGCTCTGTTTGTTACCTGATTATACCAACGGCTGTCTCGTCCTTCTTTTGCTGCTTCCAACCAGTTACCTTCTTCAATAGCTGCATTAAACTTTTTGAAACCAGAGAGGCGAGGGCGCCCCATGTTAAACATCATATTAACCAAGACCTCCTGTACTTCGGCCGGGAGCTTTTCAAAGTTCCCTTCTCCGTATAAAGTGTTACATTCGGATATGGCCGTCTCAAGATCTTCTTCGAAACACTCGCGGACTCTTTCTTCACTGACTCCTGTTCCAACTCGTTGTCCATGTTCCGGGTCACTTTCCTTGATGAGGTGACCGACACCAAACGTTGGGTATCCGAGGTGGTCGAGGTAGATTGCATACTCGACACCTTCATCAGTTTTTAGTTGTTCGTATACTGCTTCTCTGTTCATTTTCACGTTTTTTTAACATCCTCTTGAGAAAGGCTGTAGCATCAATTGCTCTACCTCTTGTTCTTGGTCTACCTTTATGTCGCCAGTGAACTGGATCATCACCAGTACCTGCAACTGCTGGTCCTGTGACCATAGCAGGAGCATCCTCAAATAACTCATCAAATGTCATATCCGTGCATTCAGCAAGATACGACATCTCTTCGTTTACACCTTCAATAATTTCATCTTCTGATGGTATTCGCTTTGTTTCAGATTCTCTGATAAGAAATAAAGCTCCTGCATATGTAGCTAATTTACTATCAAGACCGACTTTACTTAACGCTCTTTTTATATTGAAAACAAAACGATCAAGATAAGTCATTGCTTTCTTTTCTTCATCTGTCTTGGCTTTTTTTAGGCGCTTGCCTTTTTCGTCAACGAGACCCAATTTAAAAGCATCAGTGTCTTTAAAAGGTGTTGATATCTTTTTAATTATCTGATAGAGTACAAATAAATCTACTGCTTGTGATGCCATTAGATGGATCCTAATTTGTTTACAATATCCTGATGCGGTTTTATTTCTTCGCTCAGTATATTTATACCATCTATACCGTGTATGACTTTTGGCCATTGGCCAATAAGTAACAAGAAAGGCTTTAGTAAGTGAAGATGATCGTAGAGTTTGAATGCTAACATACGTGTCAACGCTTCAGAATCAAAAACATTGTACAAGACGACAAGGTGATTTAAAATTAAACGCTCTTTTAAATCACCCTTCTCTTCGTATCGTCTAAACAGTCTTTTCAGATACTTTATTCTATCAAGATCTTGTTGAAAGTCCAATATGTCTATACAATTCGGATCTTCATAAAATTTTGCAGCGTATAATGAAAAGTTTTTTTCAGTCAAATTCTCAAACATCAATTACAACTCAGTTATTAAAATACAGACAGCGCAACCCTCTTAATCTGATTGTTGGCTGTAGCTACATACAAATAATTATCATCCCAGAAGATACTACCTTGTAGGCCACCCTGGCCAAGAACTGTTGTTGCGTTGTTGCTTCCTACAGTTGTTTTGCTAGCCAGTGTTACGTAACCCGCGTCCACTTTAGGACCATTGGTTGATGTAATATTTAGGTTAGCTGATACAACAGAGTTGGCACCATTGATTGTTGAATTTGCTGAAACGGTTAACGTACCAGAAACAGATGTATTGGCAGGAACAGAACCAAACAAATCATATAGGCTAATTTTCTTCGACACTGGTGTACCAGAAGGATCATCTACTACATAGAGAAGATCCTTCTGGCTTGGAGCTGTAAGAGCATTAAGCTCAGTTATTTTTCTGTCAGCCATAATGCTTATTTCCTATTATGCGTCAGGCAGCTGTACGTCATCATCTGCATCGCCAGCGATTGTAGACATAGCTACAAGTACTTCCGACTTCTGACGAACATTGCCATTAGCGTCCGTGTAACGATCGCCAATGCGTACCCAACCTGCATGGTGAGTGTTAGCAGTTGTTACACCCTGCTCAGCTACAGATACACCAAATACATCATCCGCAAGCGTATTTGTATCTGAATCAATAACGTATACAGGCTTTTCGCTTACTGTGTAAGCTGCGCCTGAAATAGAACCAACACTAATTTCAGTGTTAGAAACAATTGTCATTGACGTGGCATTAGTGATTGCATTGATAGCAGCATCTCCAGCGCCAGCAATATTAATTACTTGACCACTAGAATAATTATTTGCAAAAAATGTACCGCTACCAGTAACAGTTAGTCCACTGAGGTCTACTGTACCAGGTGATGCGATATCGTCTTTATTTCCCCAGCTAGACATTTTTATTTACCTCTTTTCTTATGACCGTGCATACTTGATTTAAGAACTTTCAATTCTTCGATAGGCACTCTTTGTTCGATACCATGCTCAAACATTACATCGTACCAAGCTACTTGTCCGTATTCATCTGGATCTGCGTGCATGGTAGTTACAGTTCTACCGTCGCCCCACTGCTCACTGTACACGTGAGTGGCACAGTTATGAGGATTTTCCAGCTTAGAATCAACTTTTGTTTCTTCTTTGACTTCAGGGTTAATTTTAACTTTGTCTTTACCCATAGCTTTTTTGATAGCTTTGCGACGGTTATGGAGATACTTGTCAGAATCATCTACGTCGCCGTCGTTGTCGATATCTTTATCAGCTTTACCTACAGGGTCCATAGCTTCCATTTTCTTTTTACGGCTATGACCGTGGTGAGATTCATTAATAATAGTTAGCTCTTCTACAGGCACATTCTCTACAATGTTACCGCTAAAGTCTACGTCGTAGTGTGTTACATATCCTTCACCAGGAGCAGTTTCAACAATAGTATGCTGCTCAGGTATACATACACCTTCACCATATGTTGCGTGTTGAACGTGAGACGCGCAGTTATGAGCTATGCCACCATTTTCTTTTGATGGAGCATTTTTGCTTTCTGTAGTTAAACCAAAAGCACGATATTGACGTACTTCTTTATTTTCTTTTGTAATGTCTTTGACAGCATCAAGTAAGCTATCAGGCAGACCAAATCGATTAGACATGTTATTCTCCCTATGGATTTATATTCTATTTATCTTTTTTATTTGTTAGCTTACTTTTCAATGTCAATTTCTTTCTTAACTTTTCTATAAGCCAACCTACCATCTGGTAAACGTACCTTAGATAGTTTAAAGTCTGCTTTACGAGTATGGATTACTTCTTTTTCATTATCATCTGCTTCTTCTGGCAAAGGCGGTATCTTCTTACGAACTTTATCTAAAGGATCTGATCTAAGCATTGCACCACCGGGTCCGTCTTGACCTGCATCACCCTTCTTCAGTTGACCTGAACGAGTAAAGTGATAGCCTTTTGGTGCACCTTTAGTTTCTTGAAGTATTGTATCTATATCTTCAACGTTAAAATCTTCTTTAAGTTTATCTGCAAAGCTGGCCAGATGTTGAGGAGACTTGCTGATAGCTACTCTCATCATTCTTTTCTGTACTGGCTTAACACTTGGATGGTCATGCGTCTTTAGAATCTTATCAATGTGTTTCTTTTGAACCTTAGCTGTTTTACCACCTCTAAATGTTATTGGATGATTGCCATCTACATCTTGAGCTTTTCTCAATTGCATAATGATATGTCTATCTGGCTCATCAGCACCGCCACGTGCTTCATCTATAACTTCTTCGTCAACATCTTGTTTGTTATTCATTAGATAATCATGTACACTATCTAAGTAATCCGATGCTTTAGTAAGTTTAGATTGTACCCATCCATCAAGCTGCTTGTCATCTGACATCATATTGCCAAGAGCTGCTGCTTGCTTAGCCATGCGCATTAGTTGCCCACGCGCCATCTTTCCTTCGTCATCTATAGCTTCACTGATCTCTTCCACAACGTGCTGTGCGTTTTTCTTACGATAGTCGTGAGCTGCTCTTTCAGCTCCACGAGGATTGCCTTTACTTTTCATTCCTGGTGTATTGAAGTATGCATTATGCCAAGCATCTGCTTCGCCTTTAGCATGCTTAGCAGTCTTGTAAGTAGTGCTTCCCAAGTACGTTGTTCCGCCTCGAGGGTTCTTTATATGTGCACGGTGGCCACCATCTGTGTGTTTTTCAGAACCTGTTTTATAGCTGCTATCTTCTTCAATTTCTTCTTTATCTTCTGCTACTTTCTTAGCTTGTGCAGTTGCAATAGCCATCTTTTGTGGCATTGGCATATCAGGATTTTCACGCTCAATTGCTTTTGCAATCTCTTCGCGTTTTTTCAGCTCAGCAGGAGTAAGAGTCTTCTCATCAATCTCTTCTATGTCTTCATGAAGAGCTTTGTAATGTTTCTTATCTACGAAAGGCATAATAGCCTTATGGGTAGATTGATCCATAGCTTTCATAAACATATTAAGATCTTTTACTTGACCTTTTTTCATCATCTCTGCAGCGCGCATCATAGTGTCTTTTTCATCACCAGTCTTACGCTTGGCTAGTGCTGCTAGACCTTTATGATTACCTAGAGCAGCTTCTTGTAGCGTACTTTCAGATACCACACTACGAATCATGCTTTCTAATGATTTGTAACTCATGTCTTACCCCTTGTTTACCAAGCTTTACACGACCAGTAGCGCGCTTTATCTTTCGGCCCTGGATTATCGCAATTGTGTCTTGCCCTAAAAGATTTTCTTCTTGCAGGAATGTTTTTCTTAATCGTCATGTTTGGATCACCAAAGCGAACTACTTTGGCTTTACCATCTCCGTCCGGGTCTACATACACAGCAGACTTCTTAGGACCACCAGGAGTTCTGAAAGGCTTGTTAAGTGCGACCTTTCTACCACCATACTCCGCTTCTACTAGCCAATCTTTATATCTTTTCATTGCTCTGGCGTCTCTTTCTTATATTTATCTTTGAGCTTTTTAGTACCTTCTTCACCTGCTCCACCCTCTTCTTGAACAGTTTGTGTTTCTTCTTTGTGAACAAAGTTAAGTAGCCAATGTGCTAGCTGCTTCTTACGAGGAGAGGCTGAATCAGAAGAACGAATCTTACGTAGTTCAGATGGTGATTTACTTTTTAACCCGTGACGAGCTGCATCACCAGGCTTACCAGGTCCTTTTCCATCCATAAAGTTTTCAGAAGCGTTTTTAAAGTCCTGCCTGGTTGGTGCACCTTCTGAACCTGGCTTGCGCATTGGTCTACCTTCTTTGCGCTTCTTATGTATATTGTGCCATAGACCTGCACCTTCTTTATACTCACCACGCTCTTTCTTTGCAATAGCAATAGCAGCTTGTTGAGCTCTTGAATGTGCTTTACCTTCTGGTACGTATTCATTTGCCAAGTCGGTATCGTGATTAAGCTTTTGACCTGACTTCTGTTTTGCAATGAAAGCATTTACTCTTGCATAACCCCATTGCTGTGGAGTAGTTCCAGGCCTGTGACCTGTTCTCCATGCAGCAACACCTCTATCATAGACCTTCTTCAATGTACCGTATGAATAGCCTGATTTTGATGCTTTAGTTTTAAGAGCGTCCATTGACTTCTCTGTCAGCTCAAATTCTTCTTTACGGTTAGCTGCTTTGGTATCATTACTACGAGCTTGATCAAGCATTCTATCATGCTTAGCTTTGTCTTGTTCTTTTTCTCTTTTAATTCTTTCGCGAGCTGCTCTTACTGCTTCGCCTTCTACAACATCACCAACTTGTTTTGTTGTGACCCAAACTCTACCGCCCTTTTCTTCCGAAGCAGCTAACATATCATCTTTTGGTCCAACATCTACTACTTTTCTATCTTTAACTAAACCGAAGTGAATTTTGTCTGCACCAACAGAATCAGCTCCTACTTTTATAGTCTTTGCTTCGCCAAACAAGTCTTTGAACTTTTTAGTATACTTACTTGGCTTTGTTTCAGCTGATGCATCACCAGGCGCAGGCTTATAAGCCTTGGGATTGTCAGATGCCATCTTTGTTTGTCTTTTAAACTGAGCATCTCGTACTGCTTTTGTAGCTTTCGACAATCCAGCATGATAGCGAGCAGGCTGTGTTCCTTCTCTATTTTTTATATCCGGGTCTTGACGAGTCTGTGTTTTTTCAAACAATGTACTAACATCATCGATGAGCTTTTCTACATTTTCATTTCTAGTCTGCCTTGCTTGTCTAATGCGAGCAATTTCTTTTTTACGCATCATTGGAAGCATTCTTTTAGCCAGCCTGTCTATGACAGGACCTTTGTTAGCTACTAATCTATCTACAGTAATTTTTTCAGAAGGAGAAAGCGAAGCATACTTACCACCTTTGTTGCCTGCAAACTTTTTACGCAACAAATTCTTTGCAAGTTTACGAGCTCGCATCTGCAATCTTTCTACAGGAGCCATTCTAAATTTTTTGATCTGACGAAGACGTTTCATTCTAGGAGCAAGACGTTTCATTTGTCTTGATTTCTTCATCCGTTGCTGGATAGTGAGAGGAGCGCGCTCTTCAAGTTCTTCCATTTCTTCATCAAGCTCTTCTTCATTCATTGTATCGACAGCTTTCTTTAGCTCGGTGTCAGAAAAGTCAGTACTATCGACTTTCTTCTCTTTCTTCTTTTCTATCAACTCTTCTATCTCTTCCACGAGCATACCCTTTCTTAATTTATTGTACAGATCTGCTACATCTCTCTTTGAAAGATTTGATGGAACACCTGTTTGGAATAATTTCATATCACCACTTGTAGCTGCCTGCCTCACTTTAGTAGCAGACATACCAGAAACACCTTCAGCATCAGGATCTCTTTCACCTGCACTGACGACTTTGATTTTGTCAAACGTGTAATCTTTTCCGTTATATTTTTTAAGAAGTTTGTTATACTCAGGCACACGGTCAGAACCAGCTACAACAGTTACCTGCTTATAACCAGCCTTCTGCAGTTCTTTCATGAGTTCTATAATAGTTCGTGATGTAGACGGCTTGACAATATTGCCGAATGCTCTTTGAGCGTATTTTATTTTATCACGATAATGGAGGGGATCTTTCTTAGCGTTTTGCGTGTGACTGAGATATATCTTTGGTTCGCCACCTTCTCTTTTAGCTACAGCAGTAACACGGTGCACGAGCTTCTCGTGACCTATTGTCGGGGGGTTCATACGACCCCAAGCTATAACTGCTTTCTTCATTGCGTGTTTTCCTTAGACTTAACGCATCATTTATGTGTATTTATTTATCCCAGCCTTTCAAAACCTCTGGTGAAAAATTAGCGTAAGAGAATTCCATACGATCAACAAGTTTAACAGCACCACCTGTCAACCTATCTATGGCTACAAATCCTTCTTGGTTTGTTGCTCTGATACCTTTCTTTGTTCTAAGAAATGTACCTATGGATGATGTCCTATTAAGTTTATCGACAACCATCTGTTTAGCTTGAACTAGTAAATTCATTAACTCAAAAATGGATATGAGCTCTTCTGTATTCTGAAACACTTTCTTGAGCACGGTATCTCTTCTAGCTGTCCAGGTCTGTTTTGTTTTTTCTTGTTTTTTTGAATCTATCTCTTTTTGGTACCAATCTGTTATATACTGATATAATCCTTTAACATGAGCTCGGGGCTCCGGAAATGGTTCTTGTGCTCTTACAAACGTATTGTTATACGTTTTTATTTTTTGTTTGAGCTCTTCGTCATCTTTAATGACCGAAAGAGCAGTGCTTGGAATCTTTCGAAACCTTTTTCCGGCAGCTGATAACATTTTTGTTATTTCATTTGTTTCTTCTTCGGTAAAGGTTGCGTTACCAGATACGTCTCTATAAGTTGCATCATCCATCCACACCGTTCTTGATTGTTTCATCTTAGATACAATACCTTTACCGAACGATGCTTTCATTTGTCGTAACGTACGTCCAGAATATGTTGTATGCCAGACAACTCCGATCTGGCTTCTTTGTATAACCCGAGCGAGCTGACTATTAACAGGTACGGCGTACATAATAGTATTAGGCTGAAATGTAATATATTTTTCACCAGAGATATTAGAGACTTTGAGATCACTTTTAGTGAACATGAGATCTCCTTGATACATACCTTTCCTGATTCCCAGCTTAGAAAATTCCCGTAATGCAATCTTAAATTTGTTCGCAAGATCACCAGAGAGGCTTCCATCGATATCTTTTTCATTTTTAAATAGTTGAGGATTCGCATTGAATACACCCTTTTTAGCTACAAAAAATTTACCATCAGAAGGATCGACACCAGCAAAGATAGCTGGAGCTCCATCCCATTTTACCGTCATGTTTACTTTTTCTTTTGCTCGACCAGCTAACATATCTCTTAGTGACTGAAGAGAAGTTATGGCAAGCCTTGCGCCCTCCACACCATCATTGAAGATCATGTCTTCGAGATGTTCCATGTGAGTGTTTTTTTGTTCTAATAAGAACGAACTGAACTTCATATTTTAATACTTGTACCTGAAATTTTTGCTATTGGAAATATACCTACTCTCGCATTTGGAACTACAACACCGGCTGCTCGAGCGTCACCTCTTCTAGCTTGAAAACGTATAAAGAAAACTGCTTGGTATTGACCAGTTGGTATTTCACCGTTAGTGCCTTTATGATTTGATTGTATAGTATATGGACCTTGTCCAGAACCTCTTAAGTTCATATTACCCAAATGAAACTCATCGACATTACTTATGCTTGGACGGTTCTTTGAATATTCAGGACCGTACATTGCTTCTCTTATTAGCATTTTATCATTTACAGCTCTAAAATATGACTGTCCACTTGTTAGACCATTTGGACTTTTTGCTAATACAGCCTTCATAAAGTTTCTGATATCAGCATTATTAGCATATTGTGAATAAGAAAGACCACCATACTGCTGATAATCTTTAGCACTGGTACCTGCTTTATGCGATATGAACGCTACAGGTTTTCCAGTTTCATCTATAATGCTCATATCAGACTTTGGTTCACGTCCCTGGTATTTACCTTCAGTCTTTTCCATACCTGCACAACGAACTGTTCTATTGTTTATTCTTAATTTTATATAACTATAGCCTTTTTGTGCGAGCAGTTTATTAAGGTTATCATTGAAGTAATTCATTGCTAATGTTTCTGCAGCTACTCCTGATCCCTGTCCTTTACCACCAAAGTCGCCAGTCTTTAAAAAGTCGTTCGGTATTTTTAATGTACGACCGCCTCTTATTTTTACTTCTATTGAGGTATTTGACTTAGGAAACTTGCCACCGTCAGCTGTCATAAAAAGTTTAACTAGCTGCAGCTGATCTTTTGGTATAATAACGTTACCATTCTTAACCGTAGCAAACTCTTCACCCTTATCTACTTTCTTGATAAAGGTAAGAGGTCTGTTTTCATCTTTACGAAGATCTGATATTTTAAGAGGATTAAACTGTGCCATATAGTAACCACAATAGTTTAAACTATTTATCTATATCAGATCGTCTACCTTTAGCTTCCTAAACTTTCTACCTCGCTTGCTAAAGCTCAAAGACTTTTTGAACCATACGATATCATTACGATCTTTTTTAATGTACCCGTTGAGCTTACCTGCTTCATTCAGAAGATAGACATGACCGGGGAATTCCCAGTCAGTCGTCTCTTGCAACATCTCTTTGATGTCACCCATAGCATCTCACCTAGTAGTTGTAAATCCCATTATTGTTTGTATACACCCAACCTTGCTCTGGGTCTGAGTAGTGACGAAGACACTTACCATGCTGGTACAAAGCTATAATATTACCTGGTTCAAACTCCCAAGTAGCTCTATCCATCTCGACAAACGCTTTCTCAAAAGCATGATTGTCTTTGCGTTCGTTATATTCAAACTGCTTAATTACTTTCTTACCACTGACAACAACTACCTTAATCATAGCATTCTCCAAAGTCAGCCCACTCTTGTTCCCAGGTAGGCTGCCCATCATCTTCAATTTTCTCGTACTCAGCACGAACTTCGCTAACCCAATCTACTTCGATATGAAGTCTGTTTGATATATCTAAATTAGACATACCAGCATCAATTAAGTCAGCGATCTCTAACCATAAATCGTTCATTGCACTCATTATACTTTTCCCTTGTATCCAAGTTTTCTCATTGCACCCACTGGGTGCTCCGCAGCTTGCAGCTCAAGATATTGTTCAACAGTTGCATTGTTTACCAAGAAGTTAACCCAAGCCTTCCAGGGCTTGTAAGGCCCATACTTAAATCGAGCAATGAATGCAGGCTTTCGCTTGCCAATCCAGGAAGGATGGCAGTTAGGGTGGACTTCATCCATGGTTTTAGAACCTTCATAAGGACCACTATACATCAGATACATTCCATCCCACTCAAAGTCTTCTTTAATAAATTTAGTCATAGTCGATCTCCTCATTTCTTACATATATTATATGTTTATGAGTTCAGAAGATCAACTTTTAAAGTCCATGCAAATCAACCAGTTACAAATTTTTTCATATTTTTTGTAACTGGTTGATTTCTAAGGAAAAAAATGTCTACTTAAATCAAGGGGTTAGAATAAATTACTAAAATCTTTAGGGGTTCTGTCGTTCTTCGCACGATCAAACACAGGAATCGTATCATTGTACTCAGGTTCTTGCATTATGTTATCTTGCGCTGATTGCTCAACATCGTACAGTCTCATACGTGAACGATCAACACCAACAACAAAACGCTTATTAATCGTAGGATCATTGTATCGATTCTTTAATTGCTTAACTAACACTTGATTCAACTTCTGTAAATCCTCTGTACTAATAACAGCAAACATAAAGTCTGCGGTAGCAGGTAATCCAAACGATTCAGAAGTATCAGTTAGTTCAACATCAGAGTTAGAATAACCAGAACGAGTAGTCTGAGTAGCGCTGAAGATAGGAACATCCTTCTCTACAGCAAGACCTCTTAGCTCTTCTGCAATAGACTTAATTAACGAGTAAGTATTAACCGAGTTACCAAGTCCTTTCATTCGTGACGATGCGCAAATATTTAAGTAATCAATATAGATAATATCAGGAGTAAACCCTTTCTTTATCTTAAGCTCGTTAATTAAATGCCTAAAATGACCGGCATGAGCGCTAGCAGTAGGATACTCTTTTACGATTAATCTACCAGGTGTCTTCTCTCTAATCTTAGCAATTTTCTTATCGTATACATCTTTAGGTAGCTGTATAAGATCATCAAGAGGAACATTCATTAGATTAGCATCAATACGTTCTGCAATCTTTTCTTCAGCCATCTCAAGAGTAATATAAAGAACGTTCTTACCATCCATAAGGTTGGTAGAAGCAAAATGACACATAGCTAATGACTTACCAACGCCAGTACCAGCAAGAATAATATTTAATGACTTACGAGGTACACCACCTTTAGTAATAGAGTTTAAATACTCTAGATCAAACGGCACACGTTCTTCTATTCTATGGTAAAAGTCATAACGTTCTTCATAATCATTTAAGAAGTCATGACCTACAGTGTTATCAAAGCTTACTGATAGAGCATCAGAAAGTATAGATGGAATACCATCTTTAGTTTTATTTTTACTCTTACCGTCTATAATATGGATGCTCTCCATAATAGCATTATAGACAGCTTTCTCTTGACAAAACTCTTCTGTCTTATCAATCAACCACTGACGGTCATGCCCGGTACTTTCATTGCTAAATGTTTCTAATAATTGTACACTAGCATTATAATCAGATTCTACTAACGACTGATCGTTGCCAAGTTCAATAAGAAGGGTATTTACATTCGGTACATTGCTGTACTCATTCATGTAGTTATTAATCTTATTAAAGATAATACGCTCAGCTACATTCTGAAAGTATTCTTGTTTAATGAAAGGTACTACCTTACGAGCGTACTCTTCATCCTTCGTTAGATTGCTCAGTATCGTTGTTTCCATTTGCTTCCTTCACAGTATTACTATTAACGATAATATCATAAAGTATATCACCGACAGTCTGTTCAAATTCTTTCTTATCTGCTTCTTCATCAACATACTCGTACGAGTCAGGGGCTTGCTTTAATTCATAGGTAAATGATATTGGAAGATCATTCTCTTCATTATCAACTTCACCAACACTTACTTGCCCATAATTATAGACAAAGTTTTTAAATTTACCTTCCGTAATACGTATGAGCGCTGTTTCCTCATTAGGATTAAACATTACCTCATACTTGTTCGTCATCATCTCCATATTCAATCTCTTCTTCTTCTGTAATAGCTCCGCCACCATAAGTAAACTCAGTCTGAGCTGCCAGCTCAAGCTTTTGCATTACATCCGGTGTAAAGTACTTTTCTGGATCACTATTAATAGCTTTACCAAATACTTTAGAACCGTCTGGTAATTCATAGCGAGTAGAAACTTTCTTAATAATATCGTACTTCTCAGCAAGCTCAAGAAGACCGTAGTAACGATCAAGACCTTTATCGTATGTAAGAAGTACTTCTACTTTCTTATTCTCTTTAGTAAAGCGAGACTTCGTCATCGTACATTTAATAATATTACCGATAACTTCTTTACCATCTTTCTCTTTCTTCTTACCTAAGAATACAATCTGAGATGCAGTATACTTAAGACCTGAACCACCAGACATCTCTTTCATAGGAATGTAAGAACCAACTACATCGTAAACATGATTAGTAATTAAAAGAGGTACGTTAACTTTAGCCAGCTTAAGGTTAAGTACTCGGAACGTAGCTTTAAGAACAGCAGCTTTAGTCATATCACGTGTCTCAGAACCCGCAGCAGTATCTTCTACTTCTTTAGTAGTAGATAACTGGCCTAGAGAGTCAAGAACCATCATCATAGGAGGACGATCTTTCTCTGCTGTCTTAGCATAGTTATCGATAATCTGCAATGCAGTATGTCTAAACTTCTGAATAGTTTCTGGTTCAGAGATAATAACACGTTTAGTATCAATACCTCTTGATTGCATCATCTCTTTAGTAACAGCGGCTTCAGTATCAAAATAGAATACAGCTGCATTAGGATTATCATCTAAAAACTTTTTAACAACACCCATAGCAAAGAAAGTCTTACCAGTAGCAGACTCACCGGCAAAGGCTGTAATCTTATTATTAGGTATACCACCGTACAAGCTGCCACTCAATGCAGCGTTAAGAATATAAGAACCAGTATCAATACTACCGGAAAACTCTGAGCTACTTAGACCGTCTTCAGCGATCGACGTATTCTCATCATTAAGTTCTTTTACCATATTACGAAAAAAATCACTCATCTTTTACATACTCCCAGGGGAAATCAATCCAACGTTCTGTGTCTGTTCTATCACCTACTAAGTCACATCTAAATTTACTCTGCGTCTTTTCTAATAGACAGACAAAATAACCTGCACCATAATGATCTCTTAATTCAGTAAAGGTTTGACCACTATCGTTTATATCGTCAACAAACACAACAGTGCTACCTGCTCCTATAGCAGCACTTATTACTTCATTATCTTCTTTTGTTCCTCCATCACGAGTTTGCCATAATAGACATTCTATAGGAAGATTTAATAGGTGAGAGAGATGCACGGCAGGTACTAAACCTCCACGTGCAACTCCAACTATAAGACAGGGATTTATTGTAATAAGTTTATCAGCTAGCTCACTACAATATTTTATTACTTCATCATATGTCATTTTATAACTTTCCATATATCACCAATTATAATACAGTTATAGTTTAGACTCAAGCTCTTTTTCTAATTTCTCCAGCTTTTTAATTTTATTAAAAATAAATGTTCCTTTTTTAGCCCCTTTAGTATTTGCTCTATACTTGTATAGTAGTCTCCTTACTTGCTCTAAATTTACATTCTCTAAATTCTCTTCAATGTCTTCGTCAACAGGTACTTCTTCTTCAATCCATTCTTCATCTACGACTGCTGCTATTTTCTTCGTAGTAACTTTAGCTCGACTGTCTCGTAAAGACATGTTGGCAGCCACCAGAAGAAGAACAGCAAGAGGGTCAAACACAAATATAATAATAAGAATAACAATTCTAACAGCGCTGTTAATAATAGCTTGGTTAGTTTCATCACCATATATAAGTTCTGCAATATATCGGATGGGACCGACTTCAGCCTCGATAGACAGCTGCTCTTGAGATAGTTCAAGTCTACCTGATTGTAAGTCTCCCATAACACCATAAGCGTCATCAATAATACTATTGAGATTGTCTCGTTCATCTTTTTGTCCTTCCCTTACTGCTATAGCACCGTCATCCCCTCTTATACGATCATAATCAATAAGTGTTTGCACGGCACTGTCTAGTTGAGTAATAACAAGATTAGCATCATCTATTCGCTTTTGCTCTCTTGCTATCTTTTGATCCAACTGCTCGATCAACAAGGTATTATCACCTGAAACGATAGTTTGATCAATATGGGCCTTGGATAAAAATCCAAATATACCCATCGACGTTATAAACATTAAAACTATAACAGCAAACGTAAGATATGATTTGAGAAGAAGTGGTACACGTTTCCAATTTTGATACAGCCACGAGGCGGTAACAAGTTTACCAACTTCAAGGCTAGCGCCCATAATTATTACAGGAATCTTCGCTGCAGCAAATATTGCTGCTAAACCAGCTATACTATACCAAGCAGCAACACCTGATATAGCAAGCGCAACAAAGAGGACAAGAAAAGCCATTATTCAGCTTTGGTGATTGTCCACACGCCATACACAATAGCTGCGCCAGCAGCAATCTTGGCCAGGGGATTAAGAAACAATACCAAAAGACCCAGTTTTATTAACAACAACCCATCCCACGTTGTTCGCTCTTTAATTCTTGATTTAAGCCAATTCATTTTATTCTCCCCTTGTTAACTCTAAAAGTTTGTCAATTTGAGACTGTATTTTTTCTTTTCTGTTGGGCCAATGAATATAATCTTTATCTGAAGTCTTCAATAGGTTTACAAGCAAAGGCATTATTAATTTTTCAACACCGGTCAATCTACTTTTAACCTGATCTTCAGTTGTTGTTTTTATTACATCAAACTCATCATCAAGATTCATCATCTTGGTGCTTAGATTATTCATAGCAGTTACTAACGCATCTACCTTTTGTTCAATGCGTAGAACATTATCGTTGATTCCTTCAACGTCTTCTTCAATTGGTTTTGTGTCTACTTGAACGGTTGATTGAGGTACTTCGTCAACAGCGTTGAAGCCAAAATCATACTCAGACAAATATTCTTGTGGGATATCTGGCATAACTTATTTCCTAATCTGAACTACTATTTATCTAAATGAACATATCCAATGTCATTTGCTTTTCAGCTGACCATTCAATGACGTCTAATATTGAATTTACTGGTTCGAGGTATGCCTTTTCAAACTGTAAGTCATAATCAACATTGTTCTTTATACCAAACTCTTTAGGTACACCGCTTGAAGTGAAGGTAATAACATTTTCGTGAAGAGTGTTAGGTACTTTTAAATAAAGAAACTTCACTTTGTCGCCTGAAAATATTGGGTCATGATTCTTCAATTTCCTTTCATTGATATGGAAGTTATAAAGAAGAGCGCCTCTTACATGTATTGGACACCCTTTCTTGTATATCGAACTTCTGTCTTTCCACTTATCAATATCGGAAATACCTCGAGGAAATGCTATGTCTTCAGGTGGTAGCGAATTAAATTTGTCCTTGCATTGCTGAATAAACTTTTGTGTTGTTTCTTCATCGGTTGTCATTATGACGCGGATAGTGTCCTTTAGCATGTTACGACATGGCATGGGCGTTGATGATCTTACAACTTCAATACCCATGATCTTTAGTTTAGGTTCAGTATACTGAACACCTTCTGAATTATATACGTTAAGAGCATAATGCTTTTTACCAGTCCAAATACCTTTGTCAGCAATAACTTCTCGCTTCATGACCATTCGTTGTTCGTAACCATTCATATACGAACACAACTTTTCATATGATTTAGCTAATAGTGGCTCAAACTTCTTAGACGCAACTTTGTCAAGAAACTTAACACCCTTTTCTACCGTTAGTTTTTCACCAACAGCTTTCTCAACTAAATCCTTTGTACGAATGTACAATGAGTCTGTGTCAATAGCTACCACGTAATCTTCTTCGGTCTTAAGTAGCTTTCTCATATATTCGTTAATGGTGTTCTCGGCCCACCTAATAGTCAGCTGACCCGATACAGTAATAGACTCAGCAATACGCATGTCATAGTATCTGAAGTATTGATTTGAGAGTGCACCGTAAAGTGAATTCATCAAAATCTTTGTAGCCATCTGCTGATTGTTAAGTGTGATAATTTTCTTCTCAAGTTCGTATGTTGAACCCTTATCTTGGACTTCTTGTTCGGTCTTCAACATCTCTTTTTTAACAGCAGAGCGCTCAGCATAGAGCCCATCAATTATTTCAGGCAAAATACCTCTTTTGCTTTTGTCAAAATATTGACCTGTAGCAGACATTGTGTAGTTGTTAGGTATGTCGTATTTGGTCTCGTTGAGAAGACCGTCGACGGTAACACCATAACACCTATCGTTTACTATTGTCTCCGGAGACATATTATACTGCATAATAATGTGAGGGTACAGAGAGTTTAAATCGAAAGAGACAATCCAGTTGTGCATGCCATTCTGTGGGACCTTAACATGAGCCCCTTCAATCTGTCTTTCCTTTGTATGATATTCTTTTGGAGGTACAACGATATTTCTTTTCTTTAGATCATTATAAAGAAGAGCATCCCACATACCAACAGAACCAAATGCATCGACCATATTAACTAATGCTTTATAAGCAATAGTCATTGCTAGTGTGATTAGACCTGTTTTATCTTCAAGTCTATCAACAATGTCAACATCTTTGACGTTATAGTCAATAAACAGTTGATAGTTTTCTTTATAGAGGGTGTGAAGGGTTCCATATTCAGAGTAGTCGATTTTGTTTTCACCAAGTACTACGTGAGCAATATTATCAAGTTTATAGCTTTCTTGTGTACCATATGTGTAGCCGAACTTCTTGAAACAATCCATAAAGTCAAGTTGCTGGATACCGCGAAGCTCAAATACCTGTTGTGTTCTCCCAGCCAGCTGAATCTGTCTTTCTGATATAACACCCCATGGTGATAGTTTCTTAACCATATCTTCACCAAGGACTTTACCAATTCTATTGACCAAATAGACAGTATCAAAAAATCTTGAATTCCATCCTGTTAAGACATCGGGGTAATTTGCTTGCCACTGATCAAGAAACTTCATCAGAAGCATGGCTTCGTTTTCACATTTTATATGTTTTACTCTGGATGAAAGATCCCCGGATAGTATAGAATCTTCTTCGTTCCAATCACCTGTTCCAAACACATAGAAGATGTTGTCTATGTTATTCTTCAAACAGATAGCTGTGACTGGGAAGTTCGCTTCTTCAGCATGAGGAAAACCTTGGTCAGATTGAACCTCAATGTCAATTGTAGTTACGTTAATTATGTCTCTATCAAACTCAACACCACGATCGAGAAACGCATCTGATATGAATTGTATCACAAAATTAGTGTTACCATATATCTTAAAGTTTTCAACCCCACCGTACTCACGGAGAAAATCCTGACAGTCTTTCATGGAGCCAGGATTGAGTTTGTCAACGTTGTTTCCTTGAAGAGTCTTCCATTCACTCTCCTTGTCCGTAGAAACGTAGAAGGTTGGTTTATAAGGTATGCGCTCTCTTATCCTTTCACCGTTCTTATAACCACAAAAAAGGATATTGTTACCAAGCCTATCTACGCTTGTGTAGAATGTTGACATTATACGATAATTGATTGCTTATTAGGTGTGATGACATTGCCAAACATAGTATTATATTGTTCAACGACTGAACTATCTGGCTCTGCTTGATATACCACAAATTGCTTGGCAACGTTAATTGTTTTCTCTTCCTTGCTCAAGATTGGTGACCAAGGTGCAAAACCAAGCTGACCATTACCAGTTGGAATAGCAACAATAGCATTTTTTATTTTAATGTTATTTGTGTCTTCAAACACAACTTCCGCTACGACATCTTCACCAGACGACATACGAATAAGTTTAATATTGCTCATATTATAGCTCCAATTAAAAAAGAGAGCCCCGAAGGACTCTCTTATTATCTAACAAACAGCTGATAAAATCAACTAGCCTTTTCAACCAAAAGCTCAGGACCTTTGATTTCGATCTTACGTGGTTTGAGTTCATCGGGCACAATGTGCTCAAGCTGTATTGATAGTATTCCACTAATCAAAGCGGCACCTGTGACCTCAATACGCTCTGCTAAAGTAAATTTACGAACAAACTTCTTTTGCGAAATACCACGATGGACATATTCACGATCTACCAATCCGTCCTTTCCTTTATCTCCTTTAATGATGAGAACATTTTTATCGCATTCAATATCCAAATCTTGCATATCGAATCCTGCAACAGCTAGCTCTATAGCGTAGCTATTATCATCATACTTTACAACATTGTGAGGCGGGTACTGGACTTGGTGTTGTGTTGCTCGTTCGAGTTGATTAAAAAGATTATCAAAACCTACAAACGAAGCGCGAGGGAAGAAAATATCATTAGTCATAATGACCTCCTATTTTTTTAGCAAGGTTAAAAACGAGACCGGACCATTCCGCATCTCTATTCTATTTATACTGACTTTCTGCCAATATTATATTTGGCAACAAGATTCCAATCATTCTTGTCACCATAAGATAATACCTTAATCTGGCTTAGTGGAGCAACAGGTTCAGAACTTTTTTGTGGATTCACTAATTCAATGAGACCCCACTCTGCTAAGAGATTTGCTATTGTATTTCTTCTCGATACATCACTTACGTCAAAATTAGTTGGCTTACCATCCAAGGCAAAAAGTTCTTTAAAATGAACAATGTAGTATTTGCCTTGCTTGTGTAAAATGTGACATGACTGATATAGTGTCATATCTTTTCTTGATGCAATACCAATACGTGTCAAAGTTTCACGTACTTTGAGAAAGTCGTCATCTTCTTTTAACTTAATTTCGACAATGGAGTTTAGATCAACGGCCATCGACACCACCTGTAAATAATTTTTGTTTTAATTTTTTCAATTCGTCTTCAGTAAACAATGGTAATACTTGCTTTGCTTTTTCATAACTATAGCCATAATATTCAACAATTGTATCAAGGCTATTGCTTTGTTCTTTCTTATACCACTTACTAAATCTTTTGCGTTTACGTATACTATTTAGGAAAAAATCAAATTGCAGCTTATTATCGGTTTCAGGCCTCATGTTAAGCTCGTTGCAAAGAAGTACTGTATCAGCGAAATATGAAAGACCTCTGTTAACAACATAAGGGATATAGAGTTTCTCTGCTAGCTCAGGATTATCTGATGCTCCAATCAAGTCTTCCTTGGAATAATTGATAGCATTTATAAAGTCAAAAGGTTTCATTTGAAATTAGGCCCTTCAACCCACACAACTAGCGATCTACGAGTCCCTCGGGTAACAGGCGTTACTCGATGTAACATAAACGAAGGAAACATCAACATTTCTCCTTTACGGAGATCGTAGGAACGAGGTGTATCGCTATCTAATGTTTCAAACACCCCTCCCTCAAAATCATCATTGAGGGCTATAACAGCAGATAATTTTCTACCCATGTTTTGTGTAGTATAAAGATCTCCTGTATCCATGTGCCAATCATATTTACCTTCTACTGTTTCATGGTATAAAGTATATTGAATAGCATGGAAACCTGTTAAACTAAATTGAAAATAATCTGTATTAGCTTTGTTGATACAATATGCTATTTTTTCGAAATAAAAACGCAGGTTCTCATCAGTAGGCATAAGCCACGATACATCGGATTTCCTTCCTGATGACAAATTTCCCTCGTTGTTCAAGTTACCAGTTTTACCTGGCTCTATTGTTAAATGATTCTCAACGTACCAATTGAGCCAGTTTATATCATTATCGTTAAAAAGACTAAGTGCCTTTAAAGCATAAGCACCAGTTCTGTCTTCGAAAGGTTTTAATAACCACATTATTCAAACTCACAACTAGACATTACTTCAGTAAAAAACGCTACGTTATTTATTTCTTGATCAGCAACAAACGCTGCTTTGTGTTGATAATCAGCCATCAAAACAACGAGCTGAGGTATGGACCTCTGCTTAAACTCCGTAGAAGATATGTCATATAGCTTTCTAAATAACGTTGCTGTGTCTATATCAGAGTTGTAAGCAACCCACTTTCTCATTCCCGTGAACGACTTAGCCTTGAGGTGTTTAATCAGTTCAGCAATCGATGCTTCACCGTTATTGGCTAGTATACCAGAATCTATCTGGCCAGTAGCACTATAGCGTTGCAGTTCATTTAGCACTCTTCTCCAATCAGGAAAATGCTTTGTAATAAGCTCTACTACTACCTTCTTATCAAAGTCTACATCCTCATGAACGAGAATACCATTGACACGATTTAAGAATTGAGAAGCAAGTTTCATCTTCTCATCTTTCGGAATATTAAAGTCCACGACACTGCATCGAGAGTGCAACGGGTCGATGATACGATTCTTAAAGTTACAAGTAAGAATAAAGCCGCAGTTGTTGCTAAACTCTTCCATAAAGTTGCGAAGAGCAGGCTGAGTAGAGTTAGGATTAAGGTAGTCGGCTTCGTCTAGTATAACATACTTGCGACCACCGGTAAAGGAAACTGTAGACGCAAACTGCATAATCTCATTACGCAGAGTATCAATATTACCATTCATACTACCGTTAATAACTATATAGTCCGCATTTACTTCTTCAAGCATAGCGCGAGCTACAGTAGTTTTTCCAACCCCAGGTCCCCCGGTCAGTAGTAGGTTTGGAATATTCTTCTTATTTACAAACTCTTGAAAGACTACTTTAAGATTAGTTGGTAAAACACATTCACTGATTTTCTTAGGTCGATATGCCTCGACCCATAAAAATTCTGACATAATATAAACCTTTCTTATTCAAATTCAGAAGTAGCTTCGTTCACTATCGTATATGTAAGGCTACTATCGATAGATTTGAACTGAGCCATCTTCTGCTTGCTCAATGTAACTTCATATGAACCTACCATCATTTTAAGATTCTCTACCTTGAATAAAGCGTTGAACCTTTTATCAGTCTTACCAACATCATAACAAAACGTATTGGTTGTCTTGTTCTTGCTGTTAACAGCTTTGATGCTAATTGTCTCACCATCACCTACGATAGCAATCTCTGGTAGCTGCAACACATTAGCTGCTTGCATCACACCTTTAATCACCTTGTCTGTAATACTAAATGAAACATATGTATCAGGCAGCTGAAACGGTTCAAGAGATGGAATAATGCGGAACGTATTTTTATCAGCGTAGAAATAATCACTCTTTGCACCATTCTGGCCACTTATGGTAAGATGCGTCGTATCAAAATCTAGGTCCGGCTCTTCGAGCAAGGACACAATGCCTAGAAATTGATTCAAATCATAAATGCCAAATTCCCTCGGAAACATCTCCTGAACCTCCGCTTCAGCAATAACTGTCTTTGTTTCGGAAACAGTTTTAAGTTTGTTGCCTGTATACGCATACAACGACTGATTGATTGAAGAAAAGTTTTTCAGTAAGTTAAAAGTTTTTTGTGTAAGTTTCATAATATAAATCTCAAATTATTTCTTGCTTTTATCTTTGAAGTCACCACCAACGGTAGCGCTAGCGCCAACTTGTGCAAGGTCCATCAGGCTTCCACCAAACATATACGAACCCATGTGAGTAAGTTTCATCCATGGACACATCCATACTTTGATACCAGCTTTGCGAGCCCACTGGCAGAACATATAATCTTCAGAGAGATACCGTTTGGTTTCTTCATCAATCACACAATCAAAGTAAGCCATAATCTCACGTGAGCCATCAAATGCCTTTGTACGAACATGATCAGGCTTATAGGAGAACTCCGGATACGCTTCAGCATAGGCTTCGAAAGCACTACGTTGAATCATCATGAATCCTGTACCACCCTCCAGTACTTCTTGAGGTTGATCGAGACGAATCTCATTGCCACCAGATGCAGGATTGAATACATAATCACCAACGTATCTTTCTAGCTGACCGGGATCATCATCTGCAAACCCTTTATCAACAGCGCGCTTAATCTTTTCCCAAGCAATTGCTTTCTTAGGATAGGGGCCACAAACAACTTGCTTGTCTGAACCAGGTTCTGCGATAGCTGCAAGAGCTAAAACATCAGTTGGATCAAAACCAATATCACTATCAATAAACATAAGATTAGTACAGTCTGATCTCATAAACTCATCAACCAAATAGTTACGAGCTCGAGTGATCAACGACTCGTTGAATAGATAATAAAATCGACAATCGACTCCATACTTCAAAGCAAGCTGTGCCAAGTCAGTTGATGACTTAGTATAGATACCAGCGCATTGACCACCGTACATAGGTGTAGCAACCATGATCTTTCGCTTCTGAAGTTCTTCAGTATTAATTTTTATTTCAACACCGGCCATGTTTAGCTCCATCATCTAATTTACAATTACTAAAGTCTGCTGTATACCACTTAGCTTGAGCTTCAGGAGACTTATCTTTCTGCCATTTCTTAGTTTCAGGGCTATACGCACCAACACGTGAGTTAATCTCTTTGATTACCTCATCCATGACTTTATCACCATGATAACCATACTTGGCTATCTCGCCATAAGCAAATACGATAATATCAGCCATAGCATCAATACGACCGTCATCATCTTTAGCTTCGAGAAACTCTCCAAGCTCTTCTACAATCATAGCAAGAAAGCCATTGCGATCTGGCTCCTGGAAAGTGATCAGACGTTCGTCTGACCACTCCTTAATACGCTCAAAATTTGTGCTCATTAAGCAACCTCATTATATTCAGCAAGCACTTTCTCTGCATGCTGTCGTGCAATATCATAAGGTACTGGTCCAGTTTCATCAGCATATGCAACAGGGTCTGTACGACCAAGTTTAATAAACGCTTCAATACGTTCTACTGAAGATGAACTCTTATAGTCTGAGTACCATACACCGTTAACCTGAAGAGGTTTATAAGATGTATTAGTACGGCTATACACTTCATCAAACTCAAGACCAAGCTCTACACAAAGAGCTGTACCATCTGTAAGAATATCAAACTTATCTCCATACAAGTAAGGAGTAAAGTAAGTTACTTTTTCTGCATCCCAGTTACCAATACGGAATGCTTGATCGTCTGCATCACGGAACTCTTGACGACAATCAGGATAGATTGCATGGTCACCAGCGTGAATGCCAAGAGCGATAGCAGTTTCTTCATCTGTCTTTTTAACAACAGATAGAGCCACTGCTTGTACAATAGATGCAAAGATCTTATTGCGATTAGGTACTACAGTTTGCTTCATATTGTCTTCTGCGTAATGACCTTCTGGTACATCGTCACCACCAGATACCAAAGCAGAAGAAAGCAGTTCAGTAATACCATCAAGCTTAATTACTTGATAGGTAATATTATGGCCTTTAGTAGCCAAATAATCAACTAATTGTCTAGCTCGCTCAAGTTCACATACATGCTTTTGACCGTAGTTCATAGAGATAGCAGTTACATTTTCTGCACCTACTTCTTTAATACAGCGTAGTAAGAGAGTTGAGGAGTCCATACCTCCGGAAAGAGAAACAACAATATTTTTCATTTTAACACCTTTATATAGAAAGCAGTGTGATCTTTAAAGTGGTTAGCTTTCATAAACCACTATTGTCTTGCAGTTTTGGTACAGAAGTTCATCACATCTACTATACCACCACCATACTTGTAAAGTGTATTATCATCAGTTGCACGAGTAGGATTAATATCTACCCCGCCACGTCTGGTATATAGACACGATACAAATAATTCTTCAGGATCTAATAAGTCGTACAAGCGCTTGTAAATACATTCACAAATTTCCTCATGGAAATGATTCTCTTTTCGCATTGATACGATATACTTAAGTAATGATTCTGGTGTAACAGAGTTTTCACCTTTAATGTGAATATATACATCACCCCAGTCAGGCTGATTAGTTACTCGGCAGTTAGAACGTAATGAGTAAGATCTCCAACGTTCGTATCTACCAATAGAAGGAACTACTTCTAAAATATCAGCACTTTCATTATAGTTGTCGAACGACATATTCTGTATGTTACAATAATGCTCTAGCGAGGTAAAGTCACCAATAATAGGTTTAACAGTATCAATATCGCCCCTCTGAATAAAAACTTCAACAACACCACCAACTGCTTTAGACAAATCGTTAGATATTTTATCTTCTATAATATAAACATCATCAGTGGTTTCAATTAGACGAGCCATATTATAAGAGTTAAGATATAATTTTACAGATTTACTCTCAACAATATTAGGGGTGTCAGATGGATAGGTAAACTTTACCCAGCCAGATACAGGAAAGCCATTCGTAAGAAGAGTGGAAAATTCATATCCGTTCCAAGCATCTACACCGACAAACGGAAGATCGTTATCATCAATATCATATGCAGTACGATTAAGATGACGAGGTACACCAACAAGCAAAGATGCATCCACATTATCAGGAGTAATATAAGGCTTTACTACAGACCCGTCACCAGCTTTACCTAAATGCTTACTCGCAATATTTTCAATTTCACTCATTTAATACCTCGGTCTCTTTCTAATTTATCAATAGCAAAGTCTAAGAATTGTCTTGCTTTATACAGTTCATACAGTACATCGTCTTTCTTACCAAGACGCCATAAATACTTGAACGCTTGAAAACGATTATAGTCAGTAAACGGGTCGTTCTGATGCTCATCACATAGCTGCTCAATAGCAGCAATACATTCTATAGAACCTTCTTTCTGACTATAATGATCAGGCCTTGCATCACCAGTTTCTTCAATTTCGTCTGTCATACTTTATCTCGCAAAAAATCACACCAAAGATTAATAGATAGATCTCTTAAATTATTAATCAAATCCGTCTCAGTCTCACCATCTTTGATAGTGTATTCTGCTGATGAAACAATCTCACCACTATCCATTTCTGGAATAACTCGGTGAATGACAACCCCTGTCGAAGATAATCCAAGCTCTAATGCTTTAGCTTGAGGATGTATCCCTTTTAGTTCAGGATGCTTTACAATATCTCCAGGATGCACATTATACATTTGCTTACATATAGCGTGCTCTGGAATTAATCTAAGGTAACCGTGCAAGGTTACTAAAACTTTATTAGGCACGATACTTAACATTTTTACAATATTATTATGATTACTTAGAAACGTTTCGTTTTTTATATCGTCGTGCCAATCAACACGTCTCTTATCACAATAGATGATATCCGGCTTCTTACCTAGCTTTTTTACTATAGCAGCTATTTCACTACCACTGTTGGAAAATAAAGCAATCCACATTACGCGACCATTAAATTCATTTTAAACATACGTATATTATAGAATATATCGTCCATGTTATACACTTGTTCGTCTAATAAAGTAAATAATTTAGTTGACTCTTTGTCTTCTAAACCGTGCAGACCAAAGTCAAGTGGTAGATATCTAATACCTTTCATACCATGAACAACAGGGTTAGAAGTATCGATAGTATCGATCCAGTCCCAGTGTCTATATATGGCAAATTCTTGAGGTAAACCAGCACCTAGTAAGTGATGTGGTTTTGTCTTATCTATAATTCCACCTTGAAGCATATTCCATAACATATCTTGCCTGCCTAGCATCCAAGAATGGTACTTAGTCTTTTCATTTGGAAATTGTTTTTCATAGAAGTTATAGTCGAAAGAGATAGCAATAACATCAGCATACTCTTTTATGTAGTTATAACATTCTACGACTTCTTCATACGTCTTACCTTGCACCACACCTATCTTTTTACCTGGAAGATCACCGTAGTTTTTCATCCAAAGCTCAAAGTTAGCGATAGTTTTATCTTTGTCTTCTAAAGCATCAGGAATAATGTATGCTGAAGGCTTGAGTTTATTTACATAGCTTGCAAATTTACTCATATCGAACGCAGTACCAAGCTCAAAAATACTATTATCTAAAATAACGTATCTTCCTTTTGATACTGCTTCTTTAAAAAAGTTATAATACTCTTCACTCTCGTCAAATAAATGCACAAGAGCATAATCGTAGTCTGTTACCTTTTGTACTTCTCTAATAATACTTAACGGGGCTTCGTGAGCTATTCTCATCTCGGTGCAAATTCCTGCTGTAGCTTAATATTATCAAAAAACTCTTTCTTGACCCCTGGGTCATTAAATTCCCCGTTAAGTACTGTCGTTTGAGTTAAAGAACTATGAGCACTAATACCTCTATTCTCACAACAACCATGAGTAGCTTGGATATAAACTGCAACATTCTCGCTTTCCGTAGCTTGCATTATCTCACGAGCAATATCATTACAAAGCTCTTCTTGTAGCGTACCACGACGGGCACACCATTGAGCTATACGAGTATACTTGGATAGACCGATAACTTTATTACTTGGAATGATACCAATATACGCTACACCGGCTACTGGTTGGTGATGATGTGAACACATAGACTTAAGTTCAGATCGTACTACAAGCATTCCTGCATAGCGATCTTCTGAATCATTCGGAAAAGCGGTTGCTGTAGGTCGAGGGTTATACCGACCAGACATAATTTCATTGATGTACATCTTCGCTAGACGTCGACCTGTACCTTGTGAGTTAGGATCATTGTGTCTATCGATAAGCAATGAATCTAAAACAGCTTCAAACTTTTCTGTAGCTTCATCTATAAGTAATTGTTTCTCTTTTTCATCATAGATGAATTCAGAGACATTATCACCGGCCCAGTAGCGAGCATTAGCATCGTCAATACGTTTCTTAATCACTTTAGAAATCATAATATACCTTCACTTTATATTATTTAATTATTATATAAGATCATGCCGATATAGTCAACCCCAATCGAACATAACTTACTTGTTCTTGTTGCCGGGATATCTTAGCTCTGATCATAGAGCCTTGATCAACGTAAAGATGTACGCAAAACAATATATAAAACAATAAAAAATTTTTCATTACACTAGTGATAAATATACAACAGCTGCTGGAAACATAAAGATAAAACCTGTTATCACTAGTGATTGGACAATAGCATATGCTGTCTCTGACTTAGACATTTTTTTCTCCTTTTGGGATAGATTGTTGAATGCGCTGACAGGGATCTCCCGTCAGACACAGGTATATATAATTTTTAAGATTTCGCGACTAGCTATACTTTTTAAGTATATCACGCGGCGGTACAAACTCATTCCAATTAGGTCTCATAGTGAGAAGTTGCTCTGAGTTTTTACCTTGCTTTCGAGCGATCTTTTCTTCTATTTCAATGAAAGCAGAATTTTTTTCATGCTCGCGACATTCAACTCTTGATACATAAGAACGTCCATCTGTAATCATATAGATCCAAGGGTTAACTTGTTCCCAAATAAATACAGCACTCATTTCCATAGAAACACCGTAAGGCAGGACTCTAAGATCAACGAGACCATTAGTATACGCTTCGTATATCTTATCTAGTCTCGGATCATCAGCTCCTGCTAGAGCTGTATGATCAAAGTAGTATTCTAAAAATTGCTTTAGAGGCTTCAAGTCACCAAAGCCAACAATCCACCCGTGTTCATCTGCTTCACCAGCGAATTCAAAATGAACCGATCTATCATAACCATGCCATTTAGAACAGGGCCCTGTTAGTGGTTCTCTTGTCTCATCAGTATCAAACCACTGCATATGTGCTACAGGTAAATTGTAATAAGACTTTGTACATTTTAGTTTCATATTATACTCCAATCACATTGCCCCAGAGATAGGTATGCACTCTTGCAGATACATTAAACCCTCTCTCTTGAGCCATGTTAGCAACATCACCATCAACTAACTTTTGACCTTCTACAGTAGCACCAACAGGCATGATCCATACAGGCCAGTCTACACCCGCTTGTCTAAATTGATGAACCACCTCGTCAAGCTCTTCCCATTGCTCTGGCTTAGGACCTAGAACAAACTTTAGCTGCCCGGCAGGGGCCCTTGATGTTGTTGACCTTTCCCGCACTGTCATGCCAAGGTCATTGTATTGTGAAACAATATCTGGACGTATTGCTTTCTTAGGTTTTTCTCCTGATACAGTAAACAACTTAGGGCTACAAGAGAAGAACAGCTCACCACCATATAGACCTCTGTTACCAAATGTCCTGATGAACTGTTCAGTCAATGGTTGCGTACCGTTTGTTTCCCAAGTTGTGTGCCATGGTCGTTCATGATTTCCTTTGGTCTTATACACAGCGTTAATCTCTACAGCTGCTTCTTGTGCATGTTTCATCAACGACTCCCCACCCGTGTAAACAAGATGTACCGATGCCCGTGAAACAGGATGATTGAAATCCCCATCTGGGTTATACGCATTGACCATTTCACGTCTAAGAGTTTCAACAATCTCTTCTGGTGTCTGCTTCTTTTGAAGATGCTTGAACTTCTTCGACCATGAGTACGAGCTATCACAGCCTTTCTCCCACACAGGAAGATCAGTGACGTTCTTTACATCTATAGGATCAAAATCTTTGTAAGGTAATTCATACGTTTCTGGGTTAGTCGGATCTTCTTGACCAAAGCCATCGCACTGTAAATTGCAAAGAAAAAACCGAAGCCACACTGATGGGACTCCGGTATAAAAACCTTCACCTTGTACTGAATAAAACGTTTCAGAGAACGCGTACCCTTTGCTCATTGAGTTTCCTCTTCTTATCTAATCTTTTCTTTTGTCTCACAGCTTGCTCGTAATGAAATTTAGTAGAACGATTCTTAAATACAATACCGTCCATATGATCGTACTCATGTTGTATTACTCTGGCAGGTATGCCATCAAACACATCGGTAGTTATATTACCATTAGAACCAGCATACCGTATTCTTATTGAGTCAGGCCGTTTCACTTTTATAAAAAGTCCAGGATAGGAGAGACAACCTTCCTCCATTAAAACTATATTTTCTGACGTTGAAACAATATTGGGATTGAAGAACACTTTGATGTTATCAGGATCGTTGGGGTCCCCAGCAACAAATACTCTCCAAGGTAGTCCAACTTGACAAGCAGACAATCCGAGGCCTCTATGGGCTATCATTGATTCTTTCAAGTTTGTGGCTAACTCAACTGGATCAGCAGGAGGATTTTCAAAATCAAATCGTAATCCACTATCTCTCAGTATCTTATCATCGGATTTTACAAGATCATAAATCATGCTGCTATCCTACTAAAGTTCTTCACTTTCTCAAAACGTATAGTGTTATGGAACTTGTCCATCAATTGGTCACCTTTATGGGATATTATAAAGATGTTTGCGTCAGAAGTCAAGTCATTTAGAATCTTCAAGAACTCTTCGGTTCCAGTTGTATCTAACGATGAATCAAACACTTCATCCATAATCAACAGATTGGTACTTGCACTGTTCCTTAACTTAGCAATGGCGCGCCAAGTAAAAAGAAGAGCTAAATCGATACGCATTTTTTCTCCTTCAGAAAAGGAAGCATAACTAAACTCGTCCCTATATCTTGACTTGATTGTCTCGTTAAAATTTTCATCAAGTTCGAACTGAACAAAGAAATCCATAGAAGCTAGATATTTGTTTACCAACTTGTTCATGATTGGAACATACTGCTTTATGATTCTTGTTTTAATTCCACTGTCTTTTAGAATTAATGAAGCAACGTCGAGAACGCTTTTGTCGTTTGTCAACGTCTCCTTTTCTTCGTGATTAGATTTGAGTTCTTTAGTAAGTTCTTTCAGCTTATCAGTTTCAGCATTTGATTGCTTTGGTACATTAAGTGATTGAATATCTTCGTTAATAGAATCAATCAATTGATTCAATGCATTTATTTGTGAGTTGTGTGATGTAATGTCGGCCTGTAAATCGTTTATCTGATCTATGATACCTTGTATAGTAACAAGTCTGCTTTCTACTTTTTCATACTCTTCTTTAAGCTGTGCAAAACCATCATTAGTTTCATTAAGCACCTTTTGTTTTTTTTCTATAATGTCACATTTGAAATCTTCGTCTATATTTTGCTTACATGTAGGGCAATCATCGTGGTCACCGTAGAATGTTATCTCTTGAGACAATTTAGATATTTTATCTTGCATTTTATATTCGAATTGCTCGAGCTTTTTCTTCTTGGTTTTTATTTTGTCTATGTCTGCTTTGTCATTCTGTAACTGCTAATATTTTCTTGCAATGTAACTATTTGATTTGAATATGTTTTTTTCTCTTTTTCAGCTTTAGCTATTTTTATCTTACCGTCATTAATTCTTTTTTCGTTATTCTGTTTTAACTGAGAAATGTAATTTTCTTGCATAGATATTTTTTCTTCAGCTAAATTGATAGCATAATCAATATCCATTAATTTATTTTTGTTCGCGGCCGCTTTCTCTTTCAGCAACGTGTTCATTGTTGAAAATATCTGTATGTCAAGCAAATCTTCAATCACTTCTCGTCTGTGTTGTGATGATAGTTGCATGAAGGGAACGAACGTACTGCTACCTAGAACAACAATCTGACTGAAAGATTTGTGATTGAGCTTCAGTATATTTTTTTCAACCACGTCCTGATAATCTCGAGCTGAGGCGTCTTGATTTATAAGCTCATCATTTCTATAAACTTCAAACTTAGGTGAACCGTATTTTTTTATTCCTCGGATTATTTTGTAGTTGTTGTTAGCTATACTAAACTCAACCTCAACTTCAGCACCTTTACCATTAATGCTATTAATCAACTGATTCTTGTTAATTTTTCGAAATGGTTTTGCATATAACGAATACGACAAAGCATCGAGAATAGTAGACTTACCCGCCCCGTTTTCACCAACTATGAGCGAAGATTTATTTTTATGCAAGTTTACTTCTGTCCACGTATTACCCGTAGATAGAAAATTCTTCCATCTTATATATTTAAAGATAATCATTATGAGAAAACTGCCTGAGAATTGAAAGACAGACTTAACCTCATATCTCCGCTCATGTTGGGTGATACACTGTGAGGGTAGTAGCTTGGAAATAAAACTAGTCTTCCAGGAGATGGTTCTATTCGATGAGAATACATATTGATTAATTCTTTATGAGCAGAAGAGCCATCAAAGAAATAACCCCATTCAGTATCAGCAATTAAGTGCGTCCTATGAAAGTTGATGGTTCCTGCATTTGGTGAAGCCTTTATATAGTAAGCACCTGAAAACACACTATGCGGATGTGTATGATAATCATTGGTGTTGTATTGATCATTAAAGTTTAACCAAAAGTTACCTATCTTCACTCTTCTTGGTGATTGATATGTAAACTTGTTCACATATGTATCAATTATATTTTGAATACTATCAATGAGTTCACAAAGAACAGGATAGTCAGTCACTGTTTCTCTGAACAAACCAGGGCTTTGATAACCACCTACGTTGGAATGTACTACTCCTTCATGTGTGTCTTTAATATGACAACATTCGTTGTAAAGTCGGTTGTTATCAATCGGGAGTTCTGCACAGAGCAATGCCTCCTCAGATATCGGTGTGTATTCTACTTGCATAATTATGTAATAGACAGGGCTTCTTGATACAGATCTTTTATTGTCTTTTCAAGTGATATTTTATCAACGTTTGATTCTAAACCATTAATGTACTTGCCTAGTATAGTTAGCGTATCTTCTGCTTCACTCACTATCTCATCATCCGATTCAATGTCAAGATGTAAATGGTCTTCTACTACTTGAACATGTATAGGATTACTTTTCTCTAGTTTTTCAATAAAGATGTCAAACCAATAGGGATTGTTTTTTTCTGTAATGATAACCTTAACATATGAACCAGCAAGCTGCTCAAAATTTTCATTTACAACTTGCTCCATATTTTTATTTGAATCGTCATAATGTATTTTATAGAATATTCTATATGGATTAGGTATAAAAGTCAACTCTCTTGTGTCTGTATCAAATACATGAAATCCCTTTTGATCATCAAAATCAGACCATGTCATCTCATACGGGCAACCAAGATAATTTATATTTCCACTTGTTGATTTTGTATGATAATGACCAGTGCATACGACATCAAATTTTCTTAACCAATCATCAGACATACCATGATGGATAGCTTGCCCCTTGTACATTTGATACCCTGACAATTCTAAATGACCAAATAATACCTGAGCATCAGTCGACGTGCACAGACTTTTTACTTCCTCTTCATTACCGGAACATATCCATGGTAGCATCACAATCTTCAATCCATCAAACGTAGTAACCTGTGGGTGGTCATATATGTGTATGTCATAATGTTCTGCTAAAAGATTAATTGAATTAATTTCAAGAGTGTTTTTATAGAACGAATCATGATTACCAACTAGCACGTGAAACTTATATTGGTTTTTATCTATAGGATCAAAAAACATACGCTTTGCTCTGTCTAAAGATACAAAGTTAATATATTTTCTACGATCAAAGGTGTCACCAAGATCAACAATGGTGTCTATTTGATTTTCTTTAAGATATGGAAAAAAGACTTGTTCGAAGAACTTTTCTTGATGATCTGCAAAAGCAGAATGATCATTCCTCACACCAAAGTGTAAGTCCGTTATAAGTGCAATTTTCATTATACATTTTTCTCACGCTTCTTCACATTTTTACGTTTCGAGGACTCAAACTCTTCAATAAATTTGTTCATATACTCTGTCGACCACTCACTCATTTTAATATTGTCACCAAAATCAACTCCAATATCATGCTCTTGTGTATCTGATGTCATGTTCATCAGATTGACTTGTTCAGTCATTTTATATTTGGTATAGATTAGTTTTTTCTCTTTTTGGATTCTTCGAAGAAACGCATACCATATAATCTGAGTAAAATACGCAAATGGGTTCTTAGACTTTTCCGGGTCAAAGTTGTCTATGCATTGCAAGCAATTTTCTATACCATCTGCTACCATTTCATCCTTAAACGTATAGTTCATAAAATTTGGTCTGCGTGCGAGGTGTGTTGCGATCTTCATGACACACTCACCGATATAGTTTGGTACACGAGGTCTAGGGTCGTTGTTTTGTTCAGCCTCGGTCACCGTTCTCTTGTATTCAACAAGAGCTGCTAAAAAATCTTTGTTGTTTACATATTCGTTTTTCGCTTTAGCCATAACTCATTTCCGTCAAAATATAATATTATACTATTAAAATCAACACATTGCAACATCAATGTATATTGAAATCATCATTGCTGTTTACCATCATCCTATCAAGATAATAATCGATTTCGTTTTGCTCTGCAATATCATCATTGTAATCTTGTTCATGGTTATTCAATTCTTCCATGCTTTCAACATATATCTCTTTAATGTAAAGAGATGGTTCTGCAGCTGCAACAATGTGCCATGTTTTTACTTTGAATTCTGTCTGGTCTGTCTCAAGCCATTTCGAAGCTACTACCGTTGAGCTTGATTGATTTTTATTTAATGCAAGTTGCAATGGATTTGCAATCAAAACATAATTTTTATCTTTGGTCAGCGACATTTTACAAATGAGCGTTTCACCAGATATAAGTTTTATTATTGCCAATTCGTGCATCTATTTCTCCAATTCGATTTTATAAATTTTATAATCAAATTGTTCTTCACTGTATATTTTTACTCTTTCGTACAGATGTTTCAACGTGTAATTGACTCTTTTTTTGTGCTGTAAATTATCAGCAATATCATACAAAGTGCATTTATCTTTATTTTCAGATTTTCTTAGACCTCTACCTATTGATTGAAGATTACGTATTCTTGATTTAGATGGAGACGCAAAGATTACGTTATGAAGCTTTTTAATATTGATACCAGTGCTAAAGGTACCGTACGAAGCTATGATAACCGCGTTATCTTCTTTCTCGGTTATGGCTCTAACACTCTCTCTAGTTTCAGCGTCCGTGCCACCAAAAACAAAAAAGACCTTTCTTCCTTTATTTATTGTATTGTTGATCATAGCATAGAGATCTTTACCATGCTTCTCTACATATTGAAACAAAACCAAAGTGTTACCATCTAAAGACTGAACCAGGTTAGTTATAAATTTGTTACGTTTTTGATTACGAACAATGAAATCCATCTCATCTTGAAACTTCAGACCCTTACAAGCCTTACAGGTTTCTTCGCTGTACTTCAATACCAATATTTTTATATTAAGATCTGCAACCGCACCAGCTTCTATCAGACCCTTTGTCTTAATAAATGATTTTACTGGGCCGAACAAGCCCTCGAGGATCAGCTTATGTGTTTCTGATCCATCCAATGTTCCTGTAAATCCAAAACGATATTTGCAATCAGTCAACTTTTGCATAATGGTTGTCAATGACTTTGCTTTAAACAAATGTGCTTCGTCACCAATAACAACACCAAACTGATCGAACCATCTCTTGGGCATTTCGTAAACTGACTGCCATGTTGTAACTACAATATTCTCTGATATGTTATCCTTATCAACACCACCCGTGATAAGTTTACATTCGTCCTTGTAACCATATGCTTCAAAGTCACCTGCCATCTGCTTAACCAATGATATTGTAGGTACAATGATCAACGTTCTATGTTCTTGGTAAAACTGTGTAAGCAAATAAATTATTAACGACTTACCTGAGGCGGTAGGTGATAGTATCATTGACCTGTCATTTCGAATGCAATGAGATACTGCCTCAATTTGATAGTCACGAGGTACCAAGGTAAGGCTCAAATCTTCACTGAACTCCTTGACCTCATGGATTGAACATTCATTTGTATAGTCGAGATTATCTTTTATGTCTACATCATAATCTCGATCTGCGCAGAAGGACTGTATATACGAGAGCAATCCCGTATACATTGTCGAGTTCTTATTAAACAGTCTAATCTTTCCGTCCCACATTTTGTTTCTGTAGAGCGGCATGAACTTATACCCTGGTGCATAAAACGAAAAGTATTCAGCTAACTCTCGTCTTATACCTCCAGAGCAATCAATCTTCAGGTACGTTTCATTCACTTTGGATAATGTAATCAATTCTCTATAAACCGAAGTTGGTGAGTTTCCTCCAGTCGATTCCATTTTTGATTTGGAAGCCTCTATTGTTTATATTTTTTATAATATCTTCCAATAACGAAACCACCTCTTCCTGATAAGAAATTTTAGTCAGGAGTTTTATCATATCATCATCACTATCTACATAACTTGGTAGATCCTGCTTCAGAACAGTACGCTGCCAAGGTTCTCTACCGAGCTCTTCCAAATCTTCAGGATGATTCAAATCACCTTTATAGTATTCAGAAAGAACACGGTTGAGAGTTTTTTTCTTTATAATTAAACTCTTAAGTTTAAGTTTCTGTTGATAAAGTATCTTCAAATACTTTGCGTGGAGAGAAGGTATTTTGAGACTTTCTGTATCGAGCTCGACATCATCAATCTTAGAATCTGCAATCCACATTTCTGTTATTTCATCAATAATCATAATTCACCTCAGTTACGTAATTATACTCTCGTTTGAGGTTTATGTCAATGGGTATTTAAACTAATCAAACTTATCAATTGTGTATATTTTATATCTGAATGCAACAGTAGCTTCGAGATATTGAATATCGTTTAACGAAGCATCAAAATTCAACTCTGTTAGTGATATAGGAAACATATCCTCAAAGTTAATTCTCAAATTAGGATTGTGGTGGCTTGATAAAATAATCAAAGAACCATCTGAATAAACATCTCCAGATTTAAAAGCTGAAGAGTTGTTTTGATAAGCAGATTGATCAAAAGACTCGGGGTAACCCAACGACACGAGCCAATTGTGAATTTCCAAATAGTTTGTAAGATCTTCATCAACCCTGAATCTAAGACTCAAAGGCTCATATCTTAACTTATCACCTGGATACGGTAGTGCTACAAACGGGTCTTGAACATCATAGTCACCTAACGACAAGGTAGGTAGTGGAGCACTGTATGTAAAATAATTGATACCTGGTGTTCTGTTTAAGACAAACCTAAAACCTGTAGGGGACATCAAATTTAAATTTGATGGTTGGTCTTTTATTGTGCTCATAGTGTATACCTCTCTACTATTTATAGAGATAAAAAAAGGGCTCCGAAGAGCCCTTTAAAAATGTCCCTTTTGGGATTCTTTTTATTACATCAGGTTGGATACTGTAACCAATCTGTAGTATACGTTCTTATCTGCGAAAGAGATAGAACCGTTACCAGCTGAACCACCCTTAGCAAATGGATTGGCGACCATACCGTAACGAGTCTTGAAGCCAATCTTAGGCTGGAAGGTGTTCTCTCCAACCGCACGAACCATTTGCAGAGGTACATAAGGACAGTAGAAAAGACCAGCATCAAATGCGCTAGAGCCTTTGTAACCTACAGTCATGTACTGGTTACCGGAAGCACTTGAGAAGTAAGGATCGATGTATACTCGGATACGACCGTTCAATACACCTGCAAAAGTGTTGCCAGTGTCATCTACGTTAAGATTAGTAGACAAAGCAGGGGTGTAATCCAGAACACCTGACATCTGAAGAGCGGAAGCTACGTCAGAAGAACAGATCAGGATGTTACCCTTACCACGCCTTGTGTCCTTGGCGATCTGGTTTGCTTCACGCTCGATCTGGAAGATCATGCCTTTGAAGCGCTCAACTGACCAACGGCCGTTTGAGTCAACGTCAAGGTTAAAGGTACCAGCTGAAGCAGTATTGTCTTGAGCACCTGCAGTAGCTGTGTAGTTGATAGTACGAACAACTTCTCGGTTGATTTCCGCAAGGATCTCAGCTGAGAGGATATTGGAAAGTTCGGTTTCAGCATCAAGACCGTGAACAGCTTTAAGGTCCTGAGCAAGTTCCATTGTGTACTCAGCCTTCAGAGCACGTGAAACAGCTGTTACAGAAACTTTCTCAATTGAGAATGCCATCTGCTGGAATGCATTGTTGTCTGCATCACCCAAGGCTTCAGCCTGAGCTGTAGACATACCAGTAGCAACGGTATAACCGTTAGCAGATACACGAGCTGTGGGATCAGTACCAGTCTGACCAGTAGTTACACCATCACCGGTAGACTCGTCTCGGGCAAAGCCTGAAAGAGTGTTACCAGCAGCTGACTTCGAGAAGTCAGTATCAGCTTCGTTGTAAAGAGCTTCTGTGTCTGACTGATTGTTGAAACGTGCACGCATTGCAAAGATCAGTCCAGTGGGACCAGTCATTGGCTGTACACCTGCGATGTCATAAGCAATCAGGTTAGGCATGGAACGACGAACCAGTGAAATAAGAACTGGGTCAAAGATATCTACATTACCAGCAGGTGATGTAGAAGGTGCAGCGGAAGTACCCATGGCGTTGGTGGGGCTTGCTTCACCCAAAAGGCTAGGCATTTGATAGCCACCAGAACCCTGAGCATCCTCACGTGAGGCACGCTGCTGGTTTTCTAGCAAAGTAGCGGTAACAGACTTGCGATGAGCATCTTTAATCTCGGGAAGATCGGCATGCTCAAGAACTGGTGTCCACTTCTCGACTAGTTCTTCAGATACGTATTGCATTTTATCTCTCCTTTACGGTTTCGATCTGTATTATTTATAATTAATTACTTTTTCAGTGTTCTTGAAATAGTACTGACATAAGCCGACATTTCCGGATTGCCTGAAAAGGAAGGTTTAGCTTCTTCTTCTAATGGCTCCGAGTCATCAAAATCACTAACAGCCGTCTTTGACTCATCAGTAGTGCTGAAATAACATTCCTTCAGAGTATCGAGCTTGCGGACATAATTGTCCTCATCAATAAAATCAACACCCTCAGCTAACTCTTTGAACTTCTCTTTTTGAGTTTCGGTGAGAGATTCAGAAGCCTCAGCAACGAGCTCAGCCTTCACGAATTCTACAATATCAGCCTTCATGGCGACGTTCTTTTCCATCTCTTCATTGAGTTTGGTTTCTAGTTCGTCGGCACGTAGAGCTAGTTCTTCTACAACATCTACCTTGTCATCGGGGATTTCAATGTAGTGTTCGGTGAACAGATCTTTAAGGCCATTAATAAAATTTTCTGTAATATCAGACTTGATACCAGCTTCAACAGCTAGCTTGTTCTCTTCCATCCAGTTTTCCACGACATAGTCGAGATACTGGTCAAGCTGTGTTACAGTTGCTTCTTTCAATTTAGCTTTTTCAGCTTCGATCTCTGAATCGATCTCAACAACGTATTTTTCAAGTTGTTCATTGACTTTAGCTACCACAGCAGCTTCAAATACAGTTGTTGCTTTTTCTTTAAATTCTTCAGTAAGGTTATCGTCACCAGCAAACAATGCTGCGACATCTTCTTCAACGTTGATTTCTTCAGCTGATACTTTATGACCAGCGCGAACAACTTCAACAGTTTCTTCTTCAGATTCGCTAATTTCTTCCTGAGTATCCAAGGCGTCAATGGCACGGTCAAATGAATTCATGAGATCTTCTTTCCTCATACCATTCATTCGTTCAACCATAGCTTGGATCATGCTCATTTTGGTTGCTTCTTTAACTGGTTTAGCCTTACCTTCAGGCTTAACAGCAGTAGGAGCATCCTCAGGATCATCTTCAGCTTTCTTAGACTTCCAGGAGCTTTTGCCGTTTTAGCAACAGGCTCTGGCACAGACGATGGGTCACCATAAGATGCTTTGAACTCATCCAACTGCTCGTCAGTGAGATCTTCTTTCATCTCTAGTTCTTTGTCAGACATTGCATTTCTCCTTTATGGATTTTTTTTATCTTTAATATTTATAAATTTAAAGTTTTGAGATGAAGTCCTCAAAAATCTTCAGCTTCGAGGCCGTTAAATCTTTAGATGAGGTCTTTTCTATTTCTTCTTTATAATCATCAATTGTAGCTTCACGAATAATTCCATTGTCCCATACCCACTCTTTACCTTCCATGATACCTTCAACGAAAGCATCAGGTGCCGAAGGATCTGCAACAATGTCAGCTGCAGTAGCTAAGAAGAAATCATTTTGTACTTCTGCAGTTCCATTTCTTTCTTTGAGTGAACCCATGCCTCGTGACGAAACACCAATGGTGGCTCCCTCGTTCATCAAATTCTTTACAATGTTACCCATTGGGGTATCCATTATCTTTGCCTTGCCAACAAAGTTGTTACCGTCTTGCTTGAGTTCTTGAATCATATGCGAGACACGATCGAGATTAATTGTAGGACCCGCTGGATGGCCAAGTTCACCAAAAGCTCGCTTGCGATCAATGTATTCTTTATTATACCTAGATACCTCTTTCTGAAGCACTTCCATGGGATACACACGGCCATTCCTATTCTTTAGGTTGCCCTGCATGAACACACCTTTGATATAATGGTTTTTTGTACCACCATTATCTTCAGAAAGGTATTCTAACTCTTCGTTTATTTCGCATATGAGTTTCATTTTAGTATCTCGCTACTGGTGTTGCTTTTACTGACGCTGTTGCTATTAATGTGTCTGTTGGTTCTTTAACAATAATTTCTGTTGCACCAGCTTCGATGACAACTGATCCCGAAGTACCACCACCATTAACTGGTGCTATCGTATTGGCAACAGTAACAGTAGCTTCAGCTGCTGCTGTGTTCACTACTCTGACCATTGTGGCACTACCACAGTTGTTGGCTGTGGACAAATCAGCTGAATCACCTAAAAGTTTAATCGTCGCCATCAGTCTTCTCCTCAATGAAAGAAGAGAAACTCTCCTTAATCTTTGAAGAACCTTGCATCACAGCAGCCTTCTCGCCACCGCGTGAGTACTGTTTAGGTTCTTTGTATTCTGAACCACCAGCATTAACATCTGTTGTACCCTGCTTGACAGGCGCTGTTTCTCCTTCAGCTTGTTTCTTACCACCCTGATGATGTTCAGGGTTACCCTTTTCCACATTTCCAGTGAATTGAGCATCAGTAGCTACAGGGTGGTCTACTTTAGATACCATATGCATGTTAGCAAAATCTTCTTCGCCTTTTGAACGGGGCTTGTAACCCTTAACTTCATCGTCAGTATCTTTTTCAGGTTTGTTGTCTTGAGCCGGAGCTCCGGGTGCTTCGAAAAGTTGTTTAAACGTCTTCATCGGAAACCTCTTGTTCTTCATCGTCGTCTGCTATTTCAGGTTCATTAAGAAATGACTGGGCTACAGCAACTTTCTCAACACCAATACGTTCTCCCAATTTGTTGCTCAACAAATCGCTTACTGCATCTTGAAAGTTAGACGCATTTTTGTTAAATACTGCGTCGACGGCATCGCTTGTTGTATAAGCCATAGTTGTACTCCTTTTTCATATTATTTATAAGAAACAAACTTTTTCACGAGATATTTTTCTTCGGGCCCGTAGTGGTTCCAAGCCTTTCCCTGTTTCTATCTTTATTTTTTTTAACTTCTTTGATTTGATCTTCTTTTATTTTATTCCAAACAGCTTCGCTTTTGTGGGACAGATTTTTTCTACGATCATATTTTAAATCTCTATAAGGACCATTAGCATCTACATAGTGCATAAAAACTTGGGTTTGCCACACACCAGTATATTCCTTCCGCCAGTGGCAAAGTTGATCTCCTCTGTATAGAACCATATCTCCGGGCTTTATAATTGCTTCTATGCCTTCCTCTTTGTTTTCGTCTTCTTGAAGATATATTGGCCAGATATCAGATTTTTTGCTGTAGCCAAGGGTCATAGTAGTTGATATCTGACAGGAAGGTCGATCACGATGTCTTAATAATATTTCGCCAGGCTCGTACAATCTAGCATATGTGTATGCGGGGAGAAGTTCTATTCCAATTTGATGGGAAAGAGGTACAGTCAATCTCTCTAACAGTTCGTCAAAAAATGGATCGCCATACACAGCGTGGGATTTAGGGCACTGATCATCTGATATCAGAATACCTTCTTTTTTTCTTTTGAAAAGATTATCTGATAAACTTTTTGCTTCTTCTTTTGTAATGACGTTAGAAAAATAAGCGTACTTATTTTCTTGAAAAAATTGTTTTATGCTCATAATAAAAATTTTTAGCTTTGAAATCCAGCGGCCCCTTCACCTACTCGGTTTCCTCTGGCTACTGATAGATCTCCAACGTCAGTTGAGTCACCTCCAGAGGCATAAGAAAATTTTTGAATAATGTTTCCTGCAGCCGGCTGCCCGGCAGGCCACATACCAGCAGAATGATAACCACTTGTTTCACCTGATTGCGTAGCAGTGTTATAATGTTGACCTTGAATTAATGCACCCACACACGTAGTACCAGTATCAGAAGCAAACGGTGTGCACTGTATTTTATTCTGACATACAGGAGAATTGAACTGCCTACCACCACTAACAAATCCAGCGTTAGATGCACTTGTTCCACCAGCGCCAAAAATAGCGTCAGTCAAATCCCCGACATCTGTTGCATTTCCATCTACACTAAAAGAAAATTTTTCAAGTTGTGTTGTTCCAATGCCCGAATAACATCCGCCAGCTCTGTAACCGTGTGTAGTAGATGATAATCCAGCAACTTGTCCAGTATAGTTGTTAGGATTAGCATTAAGATCACCAACGTCAGTAATTGCAAAAGCTCCAGAAAACGGAAATTTATCTATCTGTAGTAAGTTACTACCACCTGGGGGAGACGGTGTAGGGTAGCCACATCCTCCAAATACATAGCCATCTGTAGATGAACTCGCGCCACCTACACCACAAAATTTAGTGCCTTGCAAATCACCCACGTCTGTGGAATTAGCATCAGAACTAAATGGAGTTTTATCGACTATGTTTTTCTGGCCAAAATAAGGATTTGCAGGAGTCCACGAATTCCCGCCTGCTGCATAACCATCCGTTGTGCTTCTAAGTCCACTAGCACCACCTCCTCTTCCAACTGTCAAATCACCCACGTCTGTTGCATTACCGTCAGCACTAAATGGAAATTTGTCAATTACGTCACTAGTTGCAAAAGGATTTATATTTCCTCCTGCAGTGTATCCAGATCCAGTACCTTGAAAGGCCGGTGAAGGAGGTTGAGCTGCTGAATTGGCTATAACAACAATTTGCTCGTTGTTAATTTTCAAAACACCGTTTGCAGATGTTATGGTT
>Ga0181580_10000170_pt1 | contig 43503 bp, 35 predicted proteins | sample 071ome_23_FD_132413 | JGI IMG/M metagenome (GOLD analysis project Ga0181580, IMG submission 132413) | Coastal salt marsh microbial communities from the Groves Creek Marsh, Skidaway Island, Georgia - 071403BT metaG (megahit assembly) | ecosystem: Environmental > Aquatic > Marine > Intertidal... | reverse complement strand
ACAAATAACAATACAACAAATATAACCAATAACAATAAGTTTAATTTGAATGTGTTTTTGAATGAGACTTGTAAAGATGCTATAAATTTGAATGATTTCATCCAATCAATAGAGTTGAATGTAAATGATTTTATTAACACAGGTGAATTAGGATTTGTAAAAGGAATATCAAATATAATGGTGGAACGTATCCGTGATATGGAACCACACACAAGACCAATTCACTGTACTGATTTAAAACGAGAAGTAGTATATGTAAAAGATTCGGATAAGTGGGCGAAGGAAGATGAAAACAAGACCCATTTAAGAAAGGCAGTCCGTATAGTAGCAAATAAAAACAAAGAACAGGTGCATCCTTGGAGAGATTTAAACCCAAATTCAGATATATTAGATACACCAGAATGTGATAAGTTCTTTGCGTATACAAAAGCATCACTAGGTGGATATGGAAAAGAAGAAGATCTAAAATTCGAGAACAAAATCATCAATAACATATTGAAAGAAACGGTAATAGATAAGCAACGTATAAAAAATGAATAAGATCTAATATGGAAAATATTAGATATTATAGAAATTACATAAAGTTCTTTTGTTCCAATTGCTTGTAATCACGGTCGTGACTACGTGGTAATTCGAGAGGAACCACAAGAGTGCTTTGGTCTTGGCAGTATTTCATATAACTAACAGCAGAATTATAAACAGAAGGAATAGAATAATCGAGAACAAGTTGATTTAGACGTTCAACTTGACCGGTGATATCATCTTCTCTGTGTTCGGCGTGTTGTAAATAAACACTACGCATAATAACTTTAAGAGTATCCACATTTTGAGGTGCGATAACAAATTTGTTTTGAGATGCTTTATAAACACCAGCACGGAGTGCGTTTTGTATAATTTGAACGTTACCAGCGGAGAAGTATACTTGAGCGAGAACATTAGACTCCCAAGTTCCTCCAAGGGCTTCACGATATTCAGTAGATTTATTTTTGATGGCTATTTTTTCTTGCATTTGGAAGATAACATCAGTGGAAGGTGGTTCACTGAGGTTAATACGTCCATTGTATCTCTCAAGATCTATAATCTTATCATTTTTATTGACATTAACAGGAGAAAAATTATTCATTGTATTTATATAATTGTTATATATTTTCATAGATAAAATAAACGGTGTTGAGAACTAACCACTAAATATATTTAGTGATGCTACAAGAACAAAATGTATAGAAATAGTATATAATGGATAATTTTTACACAATAGTTATATTTGTAGCAGTAGTAGCATTAATATTAGTACTTACTTATGTGGGTGTAGTAATGACATATGGTGAAGGAACAACAGCATATCCACCCCAAAGCACAACTTGTCCCGACCATTGGGTAATCGATGAAGACAAGAATTGCGTTATTCCAGGTTCAGACGATAAGAACACGGGAACAATGTATGAAGGAGGATTATTAAGTGATTCTGTTAAGGGAAGCACCCCCGGAATAGATACAGATAAAAACGTAATTAACTTTTCTCACGAAGATTGGAAGGCATCCGGACAGGAAATCTGCGCTAAAAAGGAGTGGAGTAACAAACATGGTGTAGTATGGGATAGTGTATCCAATTATAACGATTGCTAAATATACAATTTTGAATATTCAAATGTGTATATTTATACAGTGAAGCTGATAACACGTTGTTCTTCACCGGATTTATAGTCTAATTTAGATAGTGAAACGGGTTGTTGAAAAAGAGTTTTTACAAGTTGGTTATTCACTGTATCAAAATTCATTTCCATAATTTCATATTTTAATGAACGTAGGTTACGTATTTCAGGTAAAATATTGTTAATTTGGAAATCAACAGCACTGACTAAAAATTCACGATTGTTCGTTTTCTTAAATTCGTTGATAAGTTGTTTATTCTTATCAATGTCTTCGAATATTTGGTTTTCTTTCTTCTTTATGAGTTCGAGAGTATCTTTATTTTTATACATTTCATTATATTTATCAAGGAGTTCAATATAATTGTTTTGACTTTCGCTGTATAATTCGATTTGTTTTTTGAATTGTTTAACGGCTTCGTCTTCTGAAACATAATTAAAAAGTGTATCGAGTTTTTGCTTGATAATAATATCACTAACTTCATCGAAAATTTCTTTATTTAGTTCGAGCATAGATTTGAAGTCTAATAAGAGTCCGGGAAAGATTTTGATGTCAAGACTACAAGGATTTCTAGTATCTCCACAAATAGCGGTATATAAGTTATCTTTTCTCGAGAACACTGTGCCAACGTTTCTTTTACATTTAACACAAGGAGGGGTGTATTTGTTGATGCGACGTTTAGCCAGTTTTTTATTAGGTTCTTTGCCGTATATTTGCATTCGTTTAGCGTGTAAAGCAGTTTCATATTCATTTTTTAATCTAAAATATTCATTAAGAGCTTCAGTATAGTTAGTATTGTCTTGTTGTTCTGGAGTATTATTACCGCCGATTTGTGAAGTATCGGAATTACGGAATTCAATACTGGGATTATTATCGAAAATAAGATTCACTTTTTCGGGTAAGTTCTCGATAAGTGTAATTTTATTGTTGGAAATATTAAGAGTTTTGAGTTTGTCATTACCTTCAAGGTCAAGTTGTTGTAATTGATTAAAATCGCATAATAATTCTACTAAATTTTTGGGAATGTTCTCCAATTGTGCGAGTTTATTATGAGAAACATTGAGGAATTCAAGTTTATCGAGATTAGATACATTAATAGACGTAATAACATTATCAGAAATGTTTAAGTGAGTAAGAGAACTAGGTAAATTTTCAAGAGAATCAAGTAGGTTATTAGTGCATGTGAAAGATTTAATCCCTTTGGGTATGTTGCGAATGCTTGTAATTTCGCCTTGAGGTAATTGTATAGTATCAATCAAATTGAATCCAAGTTCTCGAAGTTGTAAAAAGTCAATATCGCCGTGTAATGCACCATTAACAATTAAGCAGGTGGATTGTCTCGAATAGTTCTCTAAAATATCTAATAATTGTTTTTGTGCGGTGTTATTTTCAACAATGATATGTTCTCGATGTTGTTCTGTAATATTCATGTTAATTTATAGACTATGCATATAATAAAATTCATTTTAACCAGACGTGAAAGGTAGATTAGAAATACTGGAAAATTGTGATTCGTGGTTACTTTTCTTTTCTTCTTGGTAATATCTAATTTTCGACATGACGTATTCTTGGTCTCGTATAAGTTTTTGTTGTCGTTCATAATCGGTAGGTTTTTGAGTATAACAATAATATAGGGTCATACCAACAATAGCAGCAAAAATGAGGAGAACCCCGATATTAAGAGCATAAAAATATATATTAACCCGATTAGAGTGGCATTTTTGCAATGTATTAAACATGTAATTCTTTACTGAAGGTTCAATTAAACTAGGTTCGTCCATTATTATATAAAATATTAATGGACGAAAAAATACTCACATATACGCTAAATAGTACATAACAAACAAATATGAAAAAATAGCAAAAACCATAGAAACCGCCCAAATGGGGATGACAGTTTTGTGTCTATATCCAACGCCAAATTGTCTAAATGACCCATCATCATTATACAACATAGTAGGTTTAATGGAATGGACTAAAGAGAACAATAAAATAAATAGGACGATAGAAATGCTTAATTTATGATAACGAACAAATCCTTTTAACATATTGATATTTGTAATCTAAAATATCAATATAAAAAATTTATGTAAAAGACAATTTAATCTTCTGGGAAATCATCCTCATCACGATCTTCGGGATAATAGTCACCATCCATATAATCTTCATTAAGTTCGCTGAAATCGTATGTATCACGGTTATAATCATCACCGGGATTATATTCATCAATTCGTTCAAGGTCATATATATCCAAAGGTTCTCTATCATATTCGCCAGGCATCATTATTAAATCTTCATTTTGATTTAATGTTTCTTGGCGTTCTCTATTATAGGTTTCAGGATTATATTGGAATATATCTTTCTGTTGTCCTATATTCCAGCGTCCGATCTTATGTTGTTGGAACATTTTTTCTATTTTGCGTTCCTCTATAGTCATAGCACCATATCTGGTAATAATACCTTGTTTTTCCTTATCTTTTGAACGGTTAACATTATGAATAAAAGTCTCGTAAGATGTATCGATAAAACTCTTATTCTTAATTTCAATGTTGATGAATGCGGTCAATAAAGAAGCTACACGTTCTTTCAGTTCTAATAAGTTACCGGTTTGAATGTTTATTTCTTCCAAAGTATTATTCATTTCTGCATTGTTTTCATTTAGTTCCGCGCCTTCACTGTATAATGTAGTAGTTATGTCATTTTCATCAACAATTTCCTGACGTCGTTCCATCTTAGAAATTTGAACGTCAGCTATAAGTAAATTCGTATCATTAGCCAATACAATATACTCATAGATAATGGAGTAGAAACAGTATGAATACAGTTCATATATGGTAGATTTATCAAAAATCGAGTGAAAAGTTTGTCTATTTTCATCAATATCCTTTACAATCTCGGTATGAATAGGAATATTATCCATAAACATAGTTATAGTAGATAACCGATTACCAATTTCGAGTAATAACCGTGAAATAATTTTATCATGTTTGAATACCTGAAGAGTATTATAATATTGGTTAATAAACACAGACACATCTTCTTTATGAACTGAACTAATTCCCCAGTGCGGTGGAACAGTATCATAAAAAGAGTCATCATGTAACAATGCCGAAGGATAAGTTCTACTGAAAGAGAAACACACATTTTTAATAAATTGAATAACCGAATGTAACCCAGAGTCAGAATAGCTATTCGTATCAACCATAGATTTGTCAATAGACCATTTTGTAATATTACTTAAAAATGAATTAATTTTGGAGTATTCAGTTTCGCTAAGGTTTCCATGTTTATCTAAAAATGTAATAATATCTTTGTATAGGCGTTTATTTGTAGTAGTCAAATATTTATTTAATGTTTTCAATTCATCCGATTTCTCATTAGTCATAGCCTTTGGATTGTATTTGTTGAGAACTTTTAACATATGTTTTCTTAAAGGCGCTTCAATAATAGTAGAATCGGTTAATTCCAATTTGCTTATGATTTCTTTCATAACAGTAACTTGGTTAAATTTGACAGGTGTATCGATTTCAATAAGGTTCTTTTGAAAGACTAAGTTCATGAGTTTGTGTAAATCACTTTCGGTATATGTTTTACCGTTTCTTTTGAGGAACTCAATCTTATCAGTAAGACTAGCTTTTGTATTATATTCAGGAGGGCGTTCGCTACATACGGTTTTATACGCATCGGGAACCGGAAGGTCTCTATCGAAATTACAGTAATGAATAATGGTAGAATAAATAAGCTCTTCTAAATTGCCATTGGAAACAACGGAATGTTTGATACCAGTGAATGGTTCGTGATAAAGGGAAGGAGCCTTTGTAAGAACATTAAAATCACGGATAATTTCAGCCAATTTGCTGGCAGTTTTGATGCTAACCTGAATGTTCTCGTTTTCTTCGTTAAAATATGCTATAGGATTTGTAAAATTGTTTTCATTACAACAAGCATTTTCCAAGAAGGGTAATTGAGATGATGTCTTAAGAAGTTGGTCTTTGTTTCTAACAATATGATTAATGTATTCAATAATACCATATCCATATTGAGCGATTCTGCTTTTTAAAACGGAAACAGATTTATATTGGTCTAGTTTACCATAGCGCAATAACTCAAGGAAATCCTTTTTGAATTCGCTACTAACATCACGGAGAGATTTGACAACAGAGAACTTAACAACTGGAGGCATAAATTGTTTCCATTTTTCAATATTATGTTCTTCTGGTAACACGGTGTCTGGATTTAAAATAATATATTCACGTTTTCGAACATACATTTCCATAATATCATTGCGCTTTAAAACGTGTTGTTCGATGGTGGTTTTAATACGATTGGCAATAGTATCAGGTTTAAGTTGTTTAATAGCATCCCAAGGAGAGATTTGGCTTTTAATCTTATGTAAAACACAAGAAATATATTTAATACCTGTAATATCTTCAGCTCCATCCATAGGATAGCCAGTAAAGGACCTGACACAACCAGGGAAAGTCTTTTTGGGTTTAAAACTGGGAATAGCAGTTTGAATAGCAACAATAAAGACGGAAGCAATAATAATAATAAGTGTTTCATTGTAATATTTCTGATAAGGTCCGAGAGATTTTCCTTTTTCTTTTTCTAATTTCTTGGATTTACGAATGTAAATTTCTTCTTTTAAGATGTTCTTTTCAATCATTTCAGAAGAAGTTCTCATAACAAATTCTTCAATATCATCAACATTAATATCAATATTGCTACCAATAGCAGAAAAAACATTATAAATAGTTTCAGATAGTTTATTCTCAAAGACACGTTGTTTCTTTTTACCAAGAGATTCTGCTACAACTGTTCCGAGGTCTTTTTCGATAATATCTCTGGATGTAATACGGAAACCAGTTTCATCAAATCCTTCTTCAGTACTGAAGTCTATTTTACGAAGAATGAAGCCACTGTATTTATCAACAATAGAATCACCATCATCACTTAAAATACCATTAGAGTGACATAATTCTTCCAATTTTTGATTATAATCAGCTCCGGTAGTAAATGTGGTAGCAAGTTGGCTGATAGAATTAGGTATTAATTTAGTATTAGTATCTTTACAATATAACCAAGCATGGTGTTCGTTCAGTTCAGTAACCATAGGAGTTCTACAATATTTTTTAACAAAGGTAACAATATCTTGTTGTTTCTTGGTAAAATTGTCCTGCCCTAGAATTAAATCACGTAACTGTAAATGAGGTGACATTAAAATATCATTGTCATTAGCAGTAGTTCCGATGGTATAGGCGAGATTATTGGCTTTATATAATTGAATATCTCTTAATATTTTGGATTTACGAAGCATATCAGTATGATAGTCAATATTGCTTTGGAGACGTTTTTCGAGTTCTTCAATAGAGATTTCATAACGTTTATCAAATTCATTTAATAATTTGTTGCGAGTTTCTTTCTGAATGCGAAGTTTTGTAAAGTCGTTTGTTTCACAAACACTGGTATTACTATTTTTATAGCATTCGCGACTAATATTACAAAATAAAGTATTGGTATCTAAAAAGGCTTCTTCATTGATAGATGTATCACTAACCCAATTATTTTTGACTCTTCTGTAGTAAGAAATTTTCTTACGAACATCTTGTTCTATTTCAACCGCTTCTTTTTCTTTATCAGACAAAGCATCCATTTCTCTGCCATCTTGTAAGGTAGGTTTAATTTCCAACATAGCATATTCGCCATCGGTAATCATTTTTTTACCAGCAATAATGTCAGTAGCAAGTTGTTTGGCAGATTCTTTAGGTGCGTTATGCTTATGGATAAGATTTTCAACCAAGAATTCGTGGAACAATTCGGGAACCATTTTCTTTTGTTCGTCTTTGTATTTTTCAAGAATTTTGTAAGGTGTATCGTCAAAGTCTTTATCATAATATATTTCTTCTTCATTGTTATCGTTTTGTAAATCTTTGATAGATGTATATTTTTTGGTTAAGAAGCGTTTCGAACAGTCAGTAGGTTTAATTTTTTCATTATCGGTAATATCATCAATATCGGGAACATTAATAGCATCGCTCAAATTTTCAGGAGTAATAAGTGAAATAAGGACGGAAGTAACAAAATTAGTATACAGTTTGCTATTATCAGTTTCGTTAAAATGTGAGAGTATTTCTTGTGGGGTCATTTTGGTATTCGTCTTATCTTTAAATAATAGAGGATAACTCTGATAAAACTTCTCGGTTAATTCATTGTTGTTATTGATGAATTTCATAATGGTATTACCACTGAAAGGGTCTGTATTGAACGTAGCATTTTTAATGTAGTTAAAATTCTTAGTCTTTTCAATAATAGATGTTTTGATTTCACGAATACGTTCGCGAATAAAATACTTGATTTGACTGTATTGTTTAAAAGTAATATCTTCAGGATACACTGCAAAAGGTTCTAATTGTTCTACAAACCCTAGAAATGAAATTTTGCTTTTAACGTATTTTCTGACAGATTTAATGAAGAAATGTGTTTTGGGTATAATAACCTCTAAAAATTGTTTGAATTTATCATTGTCATAACTGTCACTGGATACCTCATTTCCAAGAATGAACTCTTGTATTCCGGATAAAAATTCAACCTTGGATTCATTTTCCATTTTATCATAATCAAGTTCCTTGGAAAGATCATTGATAACATGCGGAATAATTTCAGTATTCTTTCTTAATAATCGGAATGCGGAGACGAAATTCTCGTGTAATGTTGATTTTTGTAATATATTAGTGTTAGGTAAATCAATGGCGGAAAAACGAACAATAGGTTCAGGCATCATCATAATTGATTTAATAGCCATAGTATCATTGCTAGTCATAGGTTTACGTAAATATACAGTTTTACCGGCTTTCAAATCTTGTTTTTCAATAGTAGATAAACCGAGATTGTAGCGTTGTATTAAATATTGTTTATTTGCCAATGCGTTTTTACGGTCGAAAACCGTTGAACTAAAATCACCTAAATTATCAACAATGGCATCAATATTAGTTAGCACTTCTTTAGTTTCAAGATGACTCTCAGTGTTATCGGGTTTAGAAAAGTTACTTAATAAAGAATTGGTGCGTAAATTGAAGGATTTGTATGTAAATGCCTGAGCGTTAGTTTTTTCTTTAAAATAGGAGTTTTGTATTTTTTCAAGTTCAATTAAGTGGTCTTGGTTAATCAATTGAATATCATCAGTTTCAATAGCATCTTTTACACAAATTTCATTTTTGTTAGAAACAATAGGAATTAACCAACGCAATTGAGTATCAATATTATATATTTTTTCAATAAGGGGTTTATTGTAATAGCCTTTGATATTGACATCATATACATTTTGATTGGTATCAAATTTAGAAAATTTCTCTCTCAATTCCTTGAAACGTTCAATTAATAAGTGAATATTATTCATAACACGTAAAGAACGTTGGCTATTGGGTATGGTAGAAAGTAATTCATCAATCATATCATTCACTTGTTCTTCAATACTATATCTCTTTTGAGATTCGGGTATTTCAACGACTTGTTCGAAAGCGTCTAAACTTTCACCAAAGATGATAGCATTTGCATCAATATACAAGTTATGTAAGGATTCGCGAATATTTTCTTCGGTTTTACCATCTTCGGGAATTTTAATAATAGATTCTCCGGTTTCGGTAAAATCCATAGTAGCAGTATCTTCTTGTTGGTAGTTTTCAGGTTCAAAAATTTCCCCTTCTTCCATTTCTTCACGAACAATAGCAAGAGAAGGAACATTTTTTAAGGAGTCGGGCTTGGACCGAATAACGATTCTTTCAAGGGGGATATTTTCAGGTAAACCCTTATAACCAAAATTCAAGTAAATAGTCTTGATTTCTGGAAAGGTGGTAATTTCAATCATATCTTCTTCTAAATTGGTAATTTCACCGGTAATGATAGCAGGAATTTCACCGCCAAAATGAATATCAATCCATGTTTTGGGTAACAAGTTAAATTGTCTTGCATAACCTTTTTCATCGCTTCTATTAAGAAGATGGATACTGGTAATAGACTCGTCACTTAATGAACCATCTTCAGTAATGTTTAATACGTGTAGTTTACCGGTAGCACTGTTAATAAGTTTAATCTTATTTTGGTCGATATAAGTGATAAGTCCAGTTAATTCGTGAATATCATTATTAGATGGTGCGAAAATTTCAATAATATCGCCAAGTTCTAATTGAATAGATTGATTAGTATTATCATTAGTAGGTGTATCATTGATATTAGTATCAGAATTATTAGTTGTTTCCATTATAATATAATACTAAAATATATAATATGTATCTAAATTATATTACATACAAAACTTATTTCATAATCAAATAAGTATAAAAACTATCATATATTTTATGTAAGTAATTATGGAAGCTATGAATTCAAATAGATGGTTACATATAAGTATGAAACATCTATTGAATAAAAACTTAGAAAAAAGCATATACAATTATGAAAATTTGTTATATTATTCGTTTTCTTATGATAAGAATATGCTATGTTATAACGACGAAGAAACCAGATTATATAGGACAGTAATATATTCGTATCCAGAAGAAAAAGTACTCTTTTATTTTCCTCCAAAAGCATTAGAATATAAGCATTTTAAACAATATTATCCAGAATTTACTCCCAGTATAGTAGTAAAAGAGTATATAAATGGAGATATGATAAATTTATCATATGATGAACGATGTGATAAATGGAGATTATCGACACAATCAAAAGTAAAAGATATTGTAAATAGGTTCAAAGAATGTTTGAATATTGATGATAACCATTATACGCCGTTATTGGAGTATGTATCAAAAAAATATAGTTATACATTTACATTGAAGAACAATTATATAAAAGACAATGGAGTAGATAAATTTTATTTGGTATCAGTATATCAAATTGATGATAACAATGTCAAATACATACCTTGTATCGAATATGAGAATTGGGAATTTTTAAAAAATATGAATGGATTGATTTATTTTCCACAGCAATATGACGTAAATAGTTACGAAGAAACCCATTTTATAAATGAAGATTTGGACGGTTATATGTTAATAGATACATATACCGGGTGTAAAACAAAAATATTAAATGCGGATTTATTGTCACATAAAACGATGTCATTGATAAATCCATTTTATGCGTATGAATATTTATGTATTCGCAGAATCAATAGATTATATGAATATAACAGAATATACCGGAGCACCAGAAATATTCGTGATACAGTCCATAATGAATATGAAAGATTAATAACTGTTATACATCAACACTATTTGAGTAAGTATATTTTTAAGAACAATATAATAATGCCAAAAAAATATGAGCGTTATGTAGAACAAATACATAAGAAAGTTTACATTCCTTCCTTGAGGAAGGAAAATAAAGAGAAAATAACTAGAAATAAAGTGAAAGAATATTTGAATATTTTAAATCCTTGTGAACTATTATATTTGTTATATCAATAACTTACATATTTGAATAAGCTACAGAAAGCTTACTCAAGTTTTGAATATATCCCATACAATGGTCTTTGTTTTCATCGCTCATAGTGCGAACCGGCTGTCTAATCTTATCAATCATAGCCATAATCTCTCCAGCATTAGAAACAGATTGAAGGTCTTGTGAATAATCCTTATCGAAAAAGAATGAAATATCCCCAGCATCAATAACAGATTGGTAAGGAGTATATACCTTTTGGAACCATGCCTTAACAATAAGGGAAGGGTTTGCCTTTTTAATGGTTTCGAATGAGGTTTTTGCCTTTACAATATCCGTATTATCAGGATAAATACGAATAATATCGTCAAAGAATTCAAGAAGGTGGGTATTAAAAGCACGACTAAGAGTGGGTTTATCAGCCATAATATATTATAATAATTAAACTAACATATTATTTATATTGTTTTAATTAGTAATTTGTTGTCCGAATGGTTGTTTATTTGGCATAATTTCATTAATTTCATCCATACGCCTTTGTTGTAAAGAATCAATAGTAACACTATTGGAGACTTTATCCGGTTTATAAGTGTCATCCGGTGTTTGTATAAGTTGTAAATTGTTATCATAAGAAACATAATTAAACATTTGTCTATTTCCACCAGAACCCTTTGCGCTTAGTTCTTCTGGTGACATATCATACATAGTATATTGTTCTGACATAATATTAGTGCCACCATTTCCTTTCGATAACTGATATGACATAGGTTCTCCGTTGAATTTTGTAGCAATATTCGCTTTTTGTTTAATATCTTTATGAAATCGTTGGACGATTTCACTGCCGTATAGAACTCGATAATTTTCATTAATTAATAACAAAGCAGGAACACTCTGTACGTTAGGTGGTAAAATAACTTTACTACCATGTTCAAGAATAATATAAGTTTGATTCGTTTTTGGGTCTTGAACTCGTTTATCAATGCATATAAAACTTATTTTATCGCTCATATTGCCTTTAACCAATGTCTGTAGAACTTTTTGAGAATGAGGACAGTAATTACTATAATATAAAATATCCATATGTGTATTATATATTATATACTAAATATTTTGGTTTATACACTTCCTACGCACATAGAGTGTAAAAGACGGTTCTGGAAGTAAAAGATAGCATAACCGACAGCAACAGTTACCATTTGGAAGTAGAAGTCAAATCCCTTACGCTGAGAGATGCCGACCATAAGACTGGATACAACCAATAGAGCAAGAAGGAAGAATCCTAACATAGAAAGAAAGTAAAAGTAAAGGCAGTAATCTTTACCAAGAGGACCAAATACAGATTGAAGGAAGTTATCCATAACAAATTATATACTATACAAAGAAAATAATTATGAGAGATTACTAAAAATATTAAAAAAAAAATGTATAAATATATGTTCTCTATTTTATATACATCTTGATATGGATAATTCAACAATATGGAAGTTAATGGATAAGTATTTTCAAGATAATCCGCAAAGTTTAGTAAGACACCATACGGAATCGTATAATGATTTTTTTAAAAATGGAATATTTCAAATATTTAAAGAGAAGAATCCTTTACGTATACGAACGAAATTTGACAAAGATATTAATGATTATCGTAGTCAATGCATAATGTATTTTGGTGGTAAAAATGGAGATAAGATATACTTTGGAAAACCAGTAATATACGACGATAATAATTCACATTATATGTTTCCAAATGAAGCAAGATTAAGGAATATGACATATGGAATGACAATACATTATGATATAGAAATAGAATACATTGATATTTTAGATAAAGGTCAGGAACCTCAATTAGTAGGTCCAGATGAGTTATTTACAGGTGGCGAATATACTGAACCAGAAAAATTTATAAATTTTAAAACCCAAAATTACGACCCAACTGATATTGATATAGAAGAAAGTAAGGAGCAAAAAGAAATGGAAGGTGGAGCTCCTAAACGTAAGGGAAAAAAACGTGTGGTGGATGAATTAACAACTGACGATACTGCCCTAATAAGAGAATTAACCGAAAAATCAATGTTAGATAATAATACTCAAGTAAGAAATGCCACAATAGAAAAGGTATTGTTGGGTAGATTTCCAATAATGGTCCAATCAAATTATTGCGTATTATCCGGATTACCAGCAGATGTAAGACATACCATGGGTGAATGTAGAAACGACCACGGTGGATATTTTATAATAGACGGCAAAGAGAAAACAGTAGTTTCTCAAGAGAAGTTTGGTGATAATATGTTGTATATTCGTAAAATGGGAGATGAAGATGGAGATGAAAAATATTTATATTCAGCCGAAATACGTTCTGTATCAGAGAACGCATCAAAACCAATCAGAACGCTATCTGTAAAAATAATGGCACCGACATCATCATATACGTTTAAAAATATAGTTGTAGTTATACCAAATGTAAGAAAACCAGTTCCATTGTTTATTGTTTTCCGTGCGTTAGGTATAATATCCGATAAACAAATAATTACAATGTGTTTATTAGACATGGATAAAAACAGTAGTTTAATCGATATTTTTACTCCATCAGTTCACGATGCGGGGGGAATTTTAAACCAAGTAACCGCTTTAAAATACATAGCATCATTAACTAAAGGAAAAACCGTATCACACGCCCAAGAAATATTGGCTGATTATTTTTTACCTCATGTAGGTGAAACCAATCATTTGGATAAAGCATATTATCTTGGTTATATTACAAAACGTTTGTTATCAGTTTATACTGGTGTAGAAGAACCAACTGACCGTGATAATTTCAAATATAAGAGAATAGAATTAGTAGGAACATTAATGTATGAATTATTTCGCGAGTATTATACCATGCAGCTAAATAAGATTCATAAAGGTTACGAAGAGATATTAACTTTTAATAAAGCCATTTATGAAGATAACTTACAGAGTTTAGTCGAACAAAATTATAAAACAGTATTCAGTGAAAAATATGTAGAGGAAGGATTCCGAAAAGCATTCAAAGGTAATTGGGGAGCACAGTCACATACAAAAAGAATCGGCGTAGTTCAGGATTTAAATCGTTTGTCTTATAATTCAGCATTAAGTCATTTACGTAAAACAAATCTACCTTTAGATTCAAGTGCGAAATTAATTGGTCCTCGTGTTTTACATAGCACTCAATGGGGTATGTTTGACCCAATTGATACACCAGATGGTGGTAATATTGGTATTCATAAACATATGGCAATTACTGCGTATATAACCCAAGGAGTATCTCGTGAACCAATGATAAAATGGTTGCGTGAGAAAGTAGAAATGAAATTGCTTGAAGAATGCACTCCATTTGCTTTATCCAAATTAACAAAGGTGATTATAAATGGATTATGGGCTGGAGTAGTAGAAGAACCAAAAGACACGGTTGAAAAGATACGTTTATTCAGAAGAAATGGTCTAATCCCCATTTATACAAGTGTAACCTTCCAAATATCTCAAAATACTGTATTTATTTATACAGATGGAGGACGTATATGTAGACCAATCTTCTACCGAGACAATGAGACAAATAAAATGTCATTTGAGAACAACGCTGTAAAGAAACATTTGGATGAAGGAGATTACACATGGAATGATTTGGTATCCGGTTTTAACCGAAAATCAGTAAAAGATTTTAATCCAAACGATTATAATATGTATGAATTATCTGAATTGTATGAAAATATAAATTCAGAAACAAATCCTGCACGTATGAAGCGTTTTATAGAAGAAAAGGCAATTATTGATTATATAGATACCAATGAAACTGAAAATGCATTGATAGCTGTTAATGATGAAATGTTAGAAAGTAGCAAAGAGGATAAATATACTCATTTGGAAATACACGAATCATTAATATTTGGAACAATGTCAAATATAATTAATTTCCCTGAAAATAATCCGGCTTCTCGTAATTCCTTTTCTTGCGGTCAAAGTAAACAAGCTTGTTCTATTTATCATACAAATTATCATGTAAGAATGGATAAAACTGCGGTAGTATTATCATCCGGACAAATTCCACTTGTAAAATCACGTTATCTAGATTATATTAACAAGGAAGAGAACCCATATGGCGAAAATACAATTGTAGCAATAATGTGTTATACTGGTTATAATGTAGAAGATGCTATATTAGTAAATGAAGGTGCTTTAAAGAGAGGTTTATTCCAAACAACTTATTACACAACTTACGAAAAGCATGAAGAAATTAGTAAAAGTGGTGAAGAAACATCCGAAAATACATTTACAAATATAGAATCAGAATTAGATATAGTAGGAACCAAACCAGGTTATGATTACAGCAAACTGGATAAATATGGAATTATCCGAGAAAATACAGATATAAATGATAAAACTGTATTAATTGGAATGGTAAATAGAAGTTCAGCACAAGGTTCAGGTGTAAGTGATATATCAAAAATGCCAAAGAAGGGTCAATTAGGAACTGTAGATAAAACATTTATAACAGATGGAGAACAAGGTAAGCGAATAGCCAAAGTCAGAGTGCGTGAAATAAGAATACCGAATCTAGGAGATAAGATGGCTTCCAGAGCGGGACAAAAGGGAACAGTTGGTTTAGTGATTCCCGAAAGAGATATGCCATTTACAAAGGATGGTGTTAAACCTGATTTAATCATAAACCCTCACGCTATTCCATCACGTATGACAATAGGACATTTAGTCGAATGTATAGTTGGAAAAGCATCATCAATGTATGGCGGATTTACAGATTGTACTGCTTTTAATAATAAAGGTTCAAAGATAAAGGTGTTTGGTGAAATGTTATCAAAAGTAGGTTATCATTCAAGTGGTAATGAATTGTTATATAATGGTATGACTGGAGAACAAATCGAAAGTGAAATATTTATGGGTCCAAATTATTACATGCGTTTGAAACATATGGTAAAAGATAAGGTGAATTATCGTGCTCGAGGTCCAAATACACAATTAACCAGACAACCCGTATCTGGGCGTGCCAATGACGGTGGTTTACGTATAGGAGAAATGGAAAGGGATGTTGTAATATCAATCGGTGCGAGTGAATTCTTACGTGAATCGGTAATGGATAGAGCAGATAAATACCATATAGCAGTTTGTAATACTACAGGTATGATGGCTGTTTATAACCCATCAAAGAACATTTTTATGAGTCCAATGGCAGATGGTCCATTGAAATTCACTGGTTCATTAGATGGTAAAGAACAACATTTGGAACAAGTAAGTAAGTTTGGTCGTAGTTTCAGCATTGTAAATGTTCCTTATTCATTAAAATTATTAATGCAGGAATTACAAACAGTTAACGTTCAAATGCGTCTAATTACAGACGATAACATCGACCAGTTAGAAAATATGTCCTATTCAAATAATATTAATCGTTTAACTTTTAAAGATGAATTTTCTCCACAAGAAATAGTGAGAAATATGAAAGATAATTTGAGAACATCAAATGAGAAGAAAATACAAACGCCAGTAGTAGAAGAGGAAGAGACTAAATCTGAAGAAAAGAAGACACCCGAATCACCCGAATTTGCTCCAGGAAGTCCATATGTGCCTTCAGAGGACGAACCAGGACTATCTGAATCATTAGTAAAAGAAATTTATGGATCTCCTGAAACACAAAAATCTCCTGAATTTGCTCCAGGAAGCCCATATGTGCCTTCAGAAGACGAACCAGGACTATCAGAATCATTGGTAAAAGAGATATATGGGTCACCGACCCCAGAAAAACCAGAATTTAATGAACTGTCTAATCAAGCTCGTGAATATTCCGTAGGTGAAGAAGTATTTTTCAGAGGTGATGATATACCAAACCGTAAATGGGTTGTAACTAATATTGGAGATAGATTTTTAAAGATAGAAACGAATACTCCTAGTAAGAATGATAGTGATATGGTAAAGTTAGTAACAGCTTTAGACATATATAAAATAGATGATTATGGTTCAATAAATAGTTCAATGACACCACCACCACCTCCACCATCAGAAAGTCCAAGCCCAAGTCCAATGGGTGGTGGTGCAAAACCTGCTTTTACTGGCGGAGTTCAACCTACATTCCAGCCACCAATTAATATCAAGATAATCAATAATGGAAATGATTTGTCTACAGGTAATGATGCGATGAATGAAGAAAATACATATACAAACGATCCAAATGAGTCAATTCAAGATATAAAACCAGAATTTAAACCAAAAGTAACAGAAACCATACCAGAAATACCAGTATCTGATAAAGGACCCGAAAAACTAGACTTTGATAATTTAGTTGTAAAGAAGGTATAAAATTGAAAATATAATAATATTATATAAAAGTATCAATTATTTATATAATATAGGATGTCAACTTCAAATAACCGTATTTTGAAACTTTTTAAATCTAGAAATACATTGTTAGAACAATTAGAACTATTATCATACAACATCAAAGACTATTTCGATTTTAGTATTAACGAAATAGATGCAATGAATAGTAATAATCAGTTAGATATGTTATTAACAAACGAAAATAATAATCGTAAAGCATATGTTAAATATTATTTAACATCAAAACAAATAAATCGCGCGAATTTAGACACTATAATAGAAGACTTATATAATATTGATAATGTCCTTACCAAAGATGATACATTGATAATTATTATAGAAGATGAACCAAATGATACTATTATAAATAAGGTTAAATATTTATACGATCATGATGGTATCTTTGTAATTATACATAACATAAATAGACTTCAATATAATATTTTAAATCATACATTCGTGCCAAAATGTGAAATTTTAGGAGATAATCAAGTAAAAGAACTAAAAAAGAAATATAATATTATGAATTCAAAACAATTGCCAGAAATATCACGTTTTGACCCTCAAGCCCTAGTAATGTGTATTAGACCAGGAGATATATGTGAGTTCAAACGAGAAAGTTCTACAGCATTAGATTATAATTATTATCGTGTTTGCGTATAAAAAATATAAAAATATAGTATAATATGACTAATACAAATATTCAGGTAGGATACAATCCCAAGGATTTTTTTTATCAGAATGCGATTCGTTCGGGTGATATGCCACCACAAAAGGAGTGTTCGGATATTTTAAATAGTCCTTATGATAAATCAAAATGTCAAGGTGAAAAGTTTGTAAATAATAGAAAAGAATGTTTAGATAGAGAAGTCTGTCAAAATAAAGCATTAGCCGACATTATAATGAATATACAACAGACACATAGTGGTTCTGTAGGAAAATATGACGATTCTAAAAGTGTTTTTAATAAAGAATTATTCAAAACAGCCAATTTATCAATCGGTATAGTTGGATTGATGGTATTAATTTATCGTTTTAGAAAAGTATAAAATATAATATTATTATAAGTTAAATAATATTATCGATATGGCATCAGAAGAAGACATTTGGTATAAAAATATTTCAAAAAATGATGAAGGGATTGATGTAAATGTAATGGATCTATTTGAAAAAGAAATCAAAGAAATTACTGCATCAAGTAACAATACAACTAATATTTTAAAAAATATAACTGATAATAATCCATTAACACAGTGGAGCACACGTTATGAAACAATAACATTAAACGATGATTTTTATGTAGATAGAAAGGTTACTAAGGGAGGTTATTCAAGAGGTTCAATAGTAAAAGATGGTAGTAATAAACAAAATGTAAATGATTATTTAATGGATATATACCAATCAAGGGACGCAGTACAAAGCAATTATAATGGAGAAATTAATGCATTAAAAAACACATTAAAAGACCTAGAAAAAAATGATTTAGATATGAATAAAAAAGATACAGATTTTCGTAAAACACAGTCTGTATATATTGGTAGTTCAAATAGTAATACTAAATTCATAGAAGTATCAAACGATGCGATCGATACAGTAAATAAAAGTCTTAAAAATAGGTTCGATGACACCTTTAAATTAACACCTGTATTAAGCTTTATAGGTAACAAATACTTTTATGTTAAAAGAACGGATTATGGTGGAGGTTGGGGTGATCGTAGTTTATCAGCAACTATATATGTAATTGATAGAGATGCTTTAAACAACTATAATAAACAAAAAGAACAGAAAAAGAAACAACAAGAAGAAGCTAATAAAATTAAAATAGATATAAGTGAGCTTGAAGCAAAATTAACTAGTGAACTTAACAATTTAAATAGTAAAATATCAAATAAACAGGAATACATAAATAATTTACCATTTAAAGTAATAGATGATGGAAAATATACGGGTGATAAACAAACAATATTGACAAATGGTTCTATTATAAAAGGTGAATGGATAGATATAATACTAAAAAGTAAATTATTAATAAATAAATACGAATTATTACCTGGTAAAAGAGAAGAAAATGGAAATTTAAAACCATTTCCCAAAGACTTCTATTTACTAGGCACAAATAATAATAAATGGGAAATAATTGACAGCCATTTTGATTATACTCCGGTGTATTACGATGATAATACACCTATACCATTTACACTAAAAAATAAGAAACGGTATGAACGTATACGTCTAGTAATTAGCTCATTAAATCCAAGTACTATAAATTATAATGGATTAGGTTCCGTATCTTTATCAATATTCAACTTATATGGAAATAAATGTTATACTATAAATAATCTCTGCGAAACTTTCCAACCATATATTAATAAGAAGAATATGTCAAAGATTGAAGGCTTAACCATGATGGACCAAAATATACAAGTTTTAGAAGATTTAAAAAAATTCAGTGAAAAGTATAATAAATATATTACATGTAGCGATACAACATTACCAGAAAATATAAGAGCTGGCTGTAGTAATGAAGATAAAAACATAGTTACAGTTATTAACGCTTATAATAAGTTAACCACGGAAAGTATTACAAAGTTACAAAATACACCCTTAAATAAATTTTCAACTGTAGCTGAATATGAAACAACCCATAACGAAATTCTCAAAAAGCATAAAGAAATAGTTCCTTTACGAAAGGAATTGGATGAAAAATTAAGACAGTTGAATGATGAAGAGGAATCTATGCTTAATGATTATAAACTGAAATATGATAACACAATGTATACTAGTTTAGTGTTATCGGTTGTATTAACATCCTCATTATATTTCATTTTTAGAAAACTATAATAATATAAATAGAGTTTTATATATTATTATAATATAAAGCAATGTCTAGTATAGTTCAAGCAATTCCATTAGAAAACGCATCATTAACCAGTATGTCTACTACAATATCAGATATAGAAACAAATGGAGATTATAACTATAATGGTAAATATGAAGTGAAAACCTCATCATATTACAGTGATGATACATTAGGATTTAATGCTTTTAATAATGATGATAAATATTGGGAATGTGATAATATAAATAATCCTAATGATATTCAAGGAACACGTTCATATCCAAGTTATACACAAAAATCTTATTCAGGAACAACACCATCAAGCTATTTAGGCGGAGGTGCTGATAATAATAATAACAAATGGTTTACAAGAGTAGGACCAAATGAGAATAAAACAGAAATAGAAGGAGAATGGATACAGATTAAATTACCAACACCAATATATTTAAGTAAATATTTATTAAGAACTCCTACATTTCAAGCAATAAATACATTTCCTGTAAAATTTACATTAGTAGGTTCAAATAACGGAGACCAATGGGATTATATAGACCAACAATTAGTGAATGATTTACCATCACAAAATGAACCAGAAAAGATGTTTGCGGTGACTAGTTATAATAAATATTCTTATTTCAGATTAATAGTAACTGAATTGTATACTGGTAACCATAAATTACGTCTCAATATGATTAAAATATACGGAACTCCTATATTGAATGATGTAGAAGTAAATACCGAAACTTTTATAAATCTTAATAGATCAATGGAATGTAGTGTTAAAAAATATAACAAAAAAACTGAAAAAGGATTAGAAGGAGCAGATTTCTATAGACCCACTTACAGTAACTACAATAATCCTATTATTGAAAATAAAAAAATAAAAAATAAAATGGTGAATAAAGAAAATAACTTATTGGGTTTAGAAAGAACCGCTGCTGAAGATGTATTGTTGTATACAGGGATATTTACTGGTGTATTTATAACGGGTTTGTTTATCCATAATATGATAAAGCGATAAAATTATATTATCCATTTATAGTATAATATAATAAATATGAGTGGAACAAATAAACAAAATGACATACCACCAATAACTGGAAATTTGAATACTATAGGACAAAATTTACGTGATAGCATAAATACTGCTGTTAACAATTTTAAAATTACATATATTCCTCTTGAAAATAATAGTGTATCCAAATTGGAAGGAGGTTGTTACATAAAAAATGAAGAAGAACCGCCTATGACTATGAATAAAGTTGATAATTATCTTCATACAGAAGAAAGTTGTAAGTTAAATGCTGCTGTAAAACAACATAATTATTTAAAAAATGCTTCTACAGGAGGACAACAAAATCGTGTATACTATTCTTTAGTAGAAAATGATAAACAATTAACTTCACAAGGTTTTTATGATTGCTATGTTAGTGAACCTATATCTGAAACAATAGAAGAATCTAGCGATGATTTAAAAGAAGTAACAATATGGAAGGCATTTAACGATAATGAGAAACATTTAATAAAACCTGGTAATTATGCATATTATCGAAATGGTGCATTGTTTATATGTGATAGTGGAGGAAATGTATTGAAACAAATAGGTAATACTATAGATGAAAACGCTTACAATAATCCTCAAGATTACTATATCTTAAAAGATAGTGAAAAAAAATGTTATGGTAGTAGATATAGTGATATTCAGTAAAATTAAATCTATAATATATATAAATTAGTATTAAATATATTATGGCAAATCAACGAAATTTTGATGCGGAGATAACAGAATTGGATGCAAAGATAAAGGCATATGAAGATGAGATTAAAAAAAGGAGTGAGTCATCTAATAGTATTACGGTAAATGAACGAGATTGGGCTGCTGAAGAACAAAAAATAAATAATGATATGGCATATAAATTAGAACACGTTACAAAACATAATGGAGCTTATTATACTGGTAATTTAAATAAACCACAAGATGAACGATTTACTTGTCAAAATTGGACCTCACAATCACCACATAGTCATAGTCGAACAGCTAGTAATTATCCGGGTAAGGGTATAGGTAATCATAATTATTGTAGAAATCCAGATGGAGAACCTAGATTATGGTGTTATACCACTGATCCTCATCCTTCTAATCGTTGGAAATACTGTAATACAAATAGTGCTAAGGATTTAATAAACAAAGAAAAATACGAAAAAATACAAAAACTCGCGAATGAAAAAGCAGAATATCAAAGAAAAATTGCCGAGCAACAAAAAGCAAAAGCAGATGCTGACGCTATAACAAGAGCAAAAATAAAAGAAATTAAAGAAGAACAAGAGAGAATACGTTTAGCAAAAGACCGTCGCATACAAGAAATACGTGATGAAAAACATAATAAGCACTGGAACACTATCGGAAAAAATGAGAAGAGAACTTTTGAATGTGATGATGTAAATGGAAACAGATTGGGAGGACAAAATTTATATTTAGATAATGCTGGAGGAGTATATGCAAACGATAAACCAATAGTTTTTATAATTGATTTCAATAAACGAGTGCCAAATCCAAAATGGATGAAAACTTCTTCAAAAAATTACTTATATCCTTATGATGCTTATAATAATAAAGGGGACAAAATAGAATATCAGGGTAATAGTTTAGTATCAAGCAATAATGTTTTCAAATTAGAAATGACAAAAGAAGGTAATTTAGTATTGAAAAAGACAATACAAGGTTGTAAAGATAACTATACAAAAAAGGAGAACACAGGTGACTACAAAGCATATAAAACAAATGCCACAGAATTAATGAATAAATATATGTTAATTGACAATTCAAATAAATCATTAAGACCTATTAGTAATGATTTGATGGAAGGTGATAGAAGATATAAATTTATTGGTAATTTTGTACCAGAAGATGAAAGCAATAGACCAGTAGTACAAAATAAAGAGGAATGCTTTCAAAAATGTAATGAAGATAATGATTGCGGACACGTATATTATATGGAACATGAAACAGGTGATTATTATTGTGTCCTTAATCCCGGCATTCCAAGCAAATTTATTCCTACACAGCCAGGTACAAATATTAAAAGATCATCATTATATATAAAAAAGAAAAAAATGAAATCCGTTCAATCTAATAATCTTTCCGAAAAAGATGCATATATTTTAAAAAATCCTAATAAATCATTACCAAATCGTGAAGTCACATATATATCTAATTATAATGCTTATTCCGACTATGAAATAAGTAATACACCTATAACACAATATCAAGAGTTATTGGGAACTGACGTAGCAGGCTTAAAGGATAAACAAACCCGCAAGTTTGAAGGTTTTAAATCTAGCACAGAAATAGGTGATAATGAACCAGTGAAAGACTTCATAAATAAAAACCAAATACAACCTTTAGAAAAAATGGAAGATGAATATACAAAGAAATTGGATAAAGTAAATGATAACTATAATGAATTAGATGCTGATATAAATTCGATTACAAATGCTGACGAAACTGGATTAAGAGACCAGTTAATGAATAATAAAAAGTATAAAAACAGTTTTTTGTCAGTAGACTTAGACAAATCCAAAGATGTATCCGATGTTCGTTTAGATGATACAAATGAAATGATCGAATACAATGATAGATTATTTAGTTTAGGTATCATAACCGCATCCACATTACTATTGGCGAGTATTGTGATAGCAAGAGAATAAATATATAATGTTATTATACTATATATTTATTAGAAATGGGAAAGATAAACACTGATTTAAAAGGAGTAGTTAATTTACAGAAAAATTATTTAGATAGCCTTTCAGGTAAAACAAAGGATCCTGAATTATCAAATAAAGTAAAGGCGTTACAAACACAATTAGAAACCGCACATACCACATTTCAGGAATCAGACATAGCAACTACCGATGTATTAACCCATCAAGATAAGGTAAAAGATATTGTAGATACTGAAAAAGAAAGATTATTACGTAAAAAGCAATCTATTGACAATGCTCTCATTAGTAAAAAACGTGTAATCGCATTAAACGATAGTCATCAAAAAAAACAATCCGAACATAATAAAATAAAATTTGTTTGGGTATTTGCTTTAGCAATAAGTGTTTTATCAACAATATTAAAAAATCATTTTGTTTTTATACCATCATTTATCTTTAATTTAGTAACCATATTAGTATTGTTTACTGCTTCTATATTTACAATCAGCACATTAATGGAAGTTTCAAGACGTGAAAAAACTAATTTCGATAGATTAGACATACCAGACCCAGCCGCTAGAACACAACAAGAATTACAAGCGGCGGCAGCAGCAGCTAAAAAAGGCGAAGGAAGTGATTTATTAGGTGGAATGAATTTATATGGTTGTGTAGGTTCATATTGTTGTAATCCAGGAACAAAATGGGATAGAGATATATCAAAATGCGTACAAGATGATGAGTATAACCCTAATAAAATTACAGATGAAAGCACATCAGAACAATTTACCACTTTATTAAATTCATCTGAATTTAGAAGACGTCGTATTAATATAGATAATGTTAAATCCAATTATGCAAACGAATATGACAATTATTCCAAAGTCTAAATAAATATAATTCCATAATATAAGAAGAATAATATATTATGGGAGGTAGTTCATCAAAATCATCAAATTCACTTAAAATAATGGCATTAAATGGTTGGGATGATGCGATTGATGTGGTAAGAAACAAAAGAACTGTTGCAATACGTGTAAAAGATGAGATAAAACAAAAATTATTAGATATTAGAAATGATTTGAAAGAATTAGATAGTCAAATAGCAGCTTTAGGAAATGATAGTAATGATCGTAATACTGTAAGAAATGAATTACTGAATCAAAAAAATCAATTAGAAAATGATCTAGTTGAATTAGAATATATACACCTATCTATAAACGAAGCATTAGAACAAATAGATAAATATAATAATACGCAAAAATTAACAAAACTATTTTTAGATGATAAATTCAATATATTATATACTAAAGTTATTGATAGACAAAAATTAAAATATAAAGACTACAATGATCGTAATAGAAATTTAATTAGACTATCAAATAAATTAAAATCCAAATATAGTAATGATTTACGAAATTCTGAATATCAAGACGAACATAATAGATATTTTATGACCTTAAATTTTATATTTTGGTGGGTATATTACATATTATTTGTAATTATTACTTATCAAATTATCTATATCCAAAAAGATATTACATTAAGAAATAAAATAGTAATAATGTTAATATTAGGTTTATATCCGTTATTATATCGAATGTATGATTTAGTTATAATGAAAATATAATACTATATTATAATAAATATGGGTCAGTATGACAGACTTAGTAGAAGTCAATTAAACAACAGAATAAACGACCGTAAAAAGACACACAGTCAGTTAAAAGCCGATATATCATATTTACAGACGGAAAGAGAACGTTATCAGCGTGAATATAATAATGAAAAACCATTATACGATATAAATAAACCTTTAAAAGAGGGTACTAAGGAAGATATAAAAAGAAAGATCGCTAATTTAGATAAAGAAATACTAGAGATAGAAAATGAAATCTCACTAATAGACTATAACATCAAAGACGCAACAGCAACAAATGATCAAAAATATAACTATGATTTACGAGAAAAAAATAATAAATTTATATCCAATAAAAGTAGTACTAGTAAAATCATAAAAGATGTTATTCCATTAAAAAAACAAGAAAATGACGAATCTGAAAATTATTATAGGTTACTTTCATCTCAAAATAACGAGGTATCTATGGAAATAAATAATCAAAAACATATTTTAACTACTGCTGATCGTAAGTATATCGTAGAAGATTCAAAAATACCTTATTATAAAGCATTAAACAATTTACTATTAATCGCCTATATAATTGTTGCTATATATGTTAGTTATAAGGTATTTACTGGTCTCATTACAAAAAATATATATGGTAAATTAATAATTATTTTGCTTATATCATTATACCCAATTTTTATATTTAATTTAGAAATGGTAATATACGACCAATATAAATTAATAAAATCAATGATACGTGCTGAACCGTATGAACCTGTCAAATAAAAAAATATATACAATATTTACTATATTTTTTTATAGACCACTTATATCATCTTTTAAGTTATTTTGTATTATTTCATCTTCATCTTCATTTTCATTATCTTCATATTTAATCTCAACGCCATACCATTTTGAATTTTTATTTTTACCAAAACAACGGTCCATATATTCGTGTAGGTCTTTTGGAGATGGTCCTCTTCCACCGTAATTGATTTCATACCACCTAACAAACTCGTTATTAAGTTCGCTCTTTTGTATGCATGATTTTGGACCACTGCGAAGAACACATTCATTGACAAACTCGGATAGATAATCTTGGCTCTTGCGGTATTCGTTACTCTTCTGTAAAACAATATCACAGTCATTTACTATACCGTTAGTTTCACAAGCTCGTTTGATTAACATAGCTAAGAATACTTCTTTCCATGAATCGAACTTTTCATCGATAGTTTTGTCAATTAAGAATTGATATGGTTTTTCTGCATCGCCTTCTACCGGGTTTTCAGTGAATAAAGATTTAAAAGGGACTGCTCTAATACGACGCCAAGTTCCATGATCGTTACTTTTCACTCCCATGAATACATTACACGTGACGACTAATTTAAATTGTGGTAAGAATGAAATTGTTTGAGGCATATAGGGTGCTCTTCCTTGAATAGGATCTTTACCACTAGTCAATTGTTTCATAATACCTTCATTAATAACGTCACCTTTAGACGGCTCTTGCATTACAGCAAATCTCTTACCTTTAAGTTGGACGATTTCTGGTGCTAGACCACCAACTTTACCCCGTCTATCAGTTACTAATGTAAGTGGCACATCACCCTTATAGTCACCAAGAACTATTTCCATTAGATTTACTAACACTGATTTTCCATTTTGGCCTGCACCGATGTACATATTGAATGTTTGATTTGAAGAAGTTCCAAGTAGTGTAGAAGCTAGATGATCCCACATATATTTAAGCAATTCTCGTTCTGGGAAAAGTTGTTCCATAAATGTGTTGATTTCATTCATTGTTTTTCTGTGCTTGGTTTCATCAAGGGGAATATATTTAATATTGGTTGACATTGAAATATTGTCCTCAGGAATACCGTTTCTAAAAATGTTATCTTTAAAGTCATATACCCCATTCTTACAGCATAATAGATATGGGTTAGTATCAAGCTTTCCCAAAAATTCACCGTCATAAAACAACTCCTTTGCCTCTTTCATAATATGGTCTTTATCGCTCGTTTGTGCGAGTTTATGCGTGATATTAATAGCCCGTTGTTGAAGGACGCGATTAATCTCATCTTGCTCGGCAATTGGTTCATTATCATCAGTTCTACCTTTCGAAGAGTCATTATTATGCATATATTGAACCGCCTTATTACGAAAAAGGTCTCGTAACTCATTGGAAATAGTCTTTCTAAGAGTTGTTCCTGAATCTAAATCATGCCATTTATGATTACGATAGGTCATCCACATGTTATTCTTAACGCTAGTACAGATAAAACTATGCTTACACATCTGATATAGCACAATAGCTAAATCAAAATCACCACAGCCAGATTTATCATCCTTCTTACCGCCAATCTTTAGACACTGATCTACGTGGTAATTTAATGAAGACTGTCGTATGCGTTCATAGTCTACTGGTGCGTCTGTTTTCGCCCAGTGATATAAGGAACGCTTTGTAATGCCATCATTAATGCGTCGTTCAAAATTACGCCACATATCACATAACTCCGGAATGCTCGTAAAACTAAATGTGCTTGACCTAGCACTAAATGCCAACCAAACAATCAAAAGTCGGTTACTAATATTCTTTAGGCACCATCCTACCTTAATCCATTTAGTATAGGAACCATTTTCATAATAAGACTCGGGCAAAATCATTACATATTCATACGCCTCCTTTAGATCAGCATCAAATTGTGATTGTTCGGTTGATTCAAGGAAATTATTCAAAACCATATCTAACTCTTCTTGATTACGAATACTTGATAAATTCACCTCTTCAACTAAGGGAAGTTCGCGCATAATTGGTATCGATTTCAAATTAGACGAGCTGCCGGTCTTTTTCAAGGTTGTAGTCCTATCAAACTCTTCTCGCTCTTTTAAAAATGACGATTTTAAAAAGAATGATGGATGATTTTCGTTACGAACCGACAACTCTCGAATATTCTCTTTGATGTCAAATGACGTTACTGGTATTTCTTTACGCATAAATTCACCATCACACGAATCATAGGTAACATCATAAATATGTGTTAACTTATAACGGTCATGATTTGGCTTACGTGAACCATACAGTTGCCAGTTTACAGTGCCATCACTAATGCCTTTATCGAAAATATCTTCAAATGAGTTTGTTAATGGTAAATCGCCCCAAGATTCACAAGCCAAAGGTATGATTTTATTTCGAATCAGCTTCTGTGTAACCCTATCGGTTTTCAGAGAAATTATAATATGAATACCATCTTTAGTGCAGTTCTTGTCTTTGACACGATTAACAGTTGGTTTTTCAAGAACATACATTTTGAATTGACTGCTATCATCAAGTTGAAATATATCTTTGAAAATATCTAAATAATGGTCTAGCAAATCTTCAACGTGAGATATGGTATATTGACGTTCATCAATATCATACTCGTGACGCAAATCCACATCAACCAGAATAGGTCCCGTATCCTCCAACTGCTTTTCTGTAAAATATTCCTTTTTATTCTTGGATAATATGTCCTGAGCATATAACTCCAAAAATAGGTCATACTCACTTTGGGGTATTATATACGTTCCTCCGTATATGTTATCTTCTTTGCTCCCTATACGGGTATTGGTTATTTTTGTTTTATCAATTGTTTCACCTTTACGAACTAAGTGTTTTCGTGTGAAATCTTCAAACCCAGCATACTTAGCATTAAATATGGGTTTTTTGGGTTTTGTAGTTTTTAAACTACCGATAGATCCCTCCATCGCTTTTGGATATATTGGTGGTATATTTTTATTATGTTTCGAAATAAATATTCTTTTAATCAATTTTTCGTTTTGAATAACTAAAATACAAACCATGAATGGTAATGATTATTTGAATGTTTTTTATATATCCAAGTCATCAAACTCTTCTAAATTGTCTATGGCTAAAAATTGAATTAATAAAGATAGTCAAATAGAATTTAAATAAATTATACTTAGTAGTATATAATGAAGTTTTGCGAAAAGTGCGATAATATGTATTACATTGGTATAAATGCTGAAAACCAGAATGAACTAACTTATTATTGCCGTAATTGTAGACATGTAGATGAAACAATTACAGAGGACGGTGTAAATATTATGAATACACATATGAAGAAAGGAGAACACGAATTTAACAATCTATTTAATGAGTATACAAAATTAGACCCAACATTACCTCGTTTATATAATATGAAATGTCCCAATAACGAATGTAAAACAGAAAATGGTGTAATTTATATTCGTTATGATAATAATAATTTAAAATATTTATATATTTGCGTTGATTGTGATACTAAATGGAAAACAGATGAACGTAAATAAACTATGAATTCTATAAAATTGAAAATAATAGGTTTTAATAACGATTTAGAAAAACTACATTATCTAATAGTATAGTAAAGTATAATGGACGACGAACAAGACATTCTAAGTGAAATTGAAGACAATGAAGAAGATTCTATAGTAGATGAAATAAAACCTACTGTCAGAAAAATAAAAAGCAAACCTATAATGGATGACGATGATGACATTGGCTTGGATGACGATGATGATTTAGATGACGAACTTCAAAGTTTGAATGATTCCGATGACGAAAATGACAATTTATCTATGATAGATTCAGACGAAGAAGAAAATGAAAAGACAATATCGATGAATCAAATGATAACTAACGACGGTAATATAACAGATAGCGACGAAGATGAAAGTGATGATGATTATGATGATGATTATTTACAAAAAATAAATGACAATGTTAAAAATGATATTATTACCAATTTTCATCCAGAATTAAATAGCCATAATTATGATGAAATTGATACATTATCAAAAGTAGTGCGTGATAATGATGGAAATATAGTAGATGATTTACATCAAACCCTACCTTTCGTGACACGTTATGAAAAAGCAAGAATATTAGGAGAACGGGCAAAACAATTGAATGCCGGTGCGAGGTCATTTGTAGAAGTTGATGAAAATGTAATTGATGGATATTTGATTGCTTTAAAAGAATTCGAAGAAAAGCAGATACCCTTCATTATTAAAAGACCCTTACCAAATGGCGGTTGTGAATATTGGAAATTACGTGATTTAGAAATATTGGTATAATTCTCATTTTGAAAAAATAATGTATATATTCATTATTTTTTCTTTTGTAAAAAAGCAATATAGAAATAGAACTGTAAATAAAGTAATGTCACAAAAAGATAAAAGATTATTACATTGTTCGTTTTGTGATGACGAAGGACATACAATAAACAATTGTCAAGACCCACAAATCCAATATATGGTAAAAGAATTTAACGAATTTATTGCTTTAGATATGAAATGCAAATTTAAAATGAAATACTTGACTTATGTAATTTCATTGTATAATATTTCTGAAATTAGAGTATTAGGTTACCAAGTGAATTTATCTATCGGTAAGAAAGCAAAAAAAGACTTTGTGAATGAATTGTTGGATGAGTATTATGATACTAATGATATAAAATATAGTAACATAATTGAAAATATGAATGATAGTGAGCTAACCTATTTTGCCAAGAAAATTTCGGAAAGTTCGAAAAAATGGAATAAACGCAAAATTTCAGAAAATCGCATAAAAGAAATGTTAGGAATCGAAAAGCCTGAAAAAAAGGTTGTAAAAGTTACTAAAAAACCAAAAGAAAATGTTACATTTACACAAGATGTTGATAATGACGAAGATACTGTTATTAATTATTCAGATACAGATGATAGTGAGTATAGTGAATCACAACTACAATTTTTTCTTTTTCCATTAATCGATGAAGGTTTAATCAATGACTTACAACACGATTTACGAGAAATTTTAGAATATTTTTATATTGTGGTTGGTGCTTTTATAATTGCGAATTTTTATGTTATTATTTCTAATGATTATTAAACCTTTTTACATTTCAAATGCCGATTTATTCGTTAAAATCAGCAGAATATATTATATAATATATTATATGACTTCTGTTATAGTTTATACATATTTTTCATCACCTTCGTCTGATTATAATTTAAATTTTTTCGTTAAAAAAGAATTATCCTACAAAGATAATATTGATTACATTATTGTGATTAATGGATATAATTATGATAAAACTATTCAATTTCCAAATTTACCAAACTTAACAATACTTAAAAGAGAAAATGTAGGATATGATTTCGGTGGTCACAATCATGCATTAGAATATATTGAAAAAATAAATAAAACATATGATTATTATTTTTTTATGAATAGTGGAGTTATAGGACCAATTATACCTCATTATTTTACAGAAACTAATTGGACCAAAGTTTTTATAAAAAAAATAAATGAACGTGTAAAATTGGTTGGAACTACTATTGTCTGTTTACCTGATTATGATGCCGGAGGGTATGGTCCAAAAGTAGAAGGGTTTTTTTTTATGGTAGATAATATTGGGTTAAATTTATTAAAAAAACAAAAAAATATTTTTTGTAATCATGATAGTAAATATAGTGCTGTTGTAAATGGAGAATATGGCTTATCTAATTGTATATTAAAAAGTGGTTTTTTAATTGATTGTATGTTGCCAAAATATCAAAATGTAGATTGGTCAAATAATGATAATTACAAATTAAATAATAATATACATCCATCAAGAAAGAATAGTTTTTATGGTTATTCAATTAATCCGTATGATGTAATATTTCATAAATGGCATTGGCATAATTGCGATAATGTAAATTTTGAAATTATTAAACAATATGTTGATGATTTTAACACAAAAATCGGCATTTGAAATGTAAAAAGGTTTAAGATTTCCAATTTTTACCACAATCAAGACACGTTACGAAAATAGTGGCTGGTTCATCCGCACTTCTTGTTTGTAATTCATAATAAGTGCATCTTTTGGATTTACATTTTTTACAAGTAAACATATCAGTTGATGCTTGAATATCAGTGGTGAACTTATTTGCGTCACGTTTCATTTTCTTTTCTATTAATTCTCTCCAATGTGAAGTATTCATTTCTTGGTGTGTCATAAAAGCTACATGTTGAGGAGTGACTTCTTTATTTTTTACTTGGTTTAAAAATTCTGTATTTTTCAAATTTATGTAAATAGACCTCAATCTATCAATATAAATTTGGACGAAACGGGGATTTTCCCACTTCTTTATAATTTTTTTTGTAGAAGCCTCTTTTAATGAATAATTAAACACTCCTTTTTCAATATTAATACTTAACACTTCATCTTCAATAATAGAATTGAATTTGTTTGAAATGTTCTTACGGAACTCGGTAGGATTATTTATAGAATGCATTATACGTAAGTATTATAGATATAATATAATATTTACTGTTTAAATAATTTCAATTTTCAAAGATATTCTTCTTCTTGTAATTCATTTGTATATTCACTATCATCTTCACTTTCTTGTAAATCGAACACAGTAGTTGGTTTGGTAGAACGTTTTGTAGATTTAGACGGAACTTTACGTTTATTCTTTTTTGGAGGGGTTACATCACTTAATTCTTCACTATCATCTTCATAACTTTCATCATCATCTTCATCATCATCTACAATAAATCCATCTTTGGCATATCCACTTTTTGTTTTTGGTAATTCGTCATATTCATCTTCTTCATCTTCTTCATCACTATTTTCGTTATCAAGATCTTCAAACCCACCATATAATTGATTATAAATGTTTTTCCATTCATTCGCAGTTAAATTCTTTGGAGTATCTTCTGCTTTATTAATCAATACACAACTCCCAAAAAACAATACATTATCTATCGGTGGTGGAAATTCATATTTGTTTTCTTGATTCGCTCTACCTACAGTTTTTCCATAAACATGAATATTATATACACTACTATTTACCTTGATATTTTTCCATACTGTATGTTCTTTGAAATCATTTGGTATTTTAAATCCCGCTTTTTTATAAATATCACTTTCCACCAAATTTTTCACCTTTAATTCTTTGACATTACCACTCTTTTCAATAACAATTATGGATACTGAAGACATATTATACAAAGATTATACTATTTCATTTTATATGATTTACAAGTATATTATATATTATATATTATATTATATTATATATATATATAATATTAATGGCACCTACGCGCAAATTATCAAAAAAATCTGGAAAAACAAAAAGAAAATCGAATAAAGATACCAGAAAAACACGTTCCAAAAAGCAAAAGGGCGGAAACTCAAGTTATTATAATATAGTTCAAGCTATTGAGAGTGGGAATTCTAATATTTTAGAAAGACTATTAAAAAGTAAAGGTGCTTCTGAATATGTGAATATGGATAATGGTAGTATGGAAGGACCACCACTCGTACGAGCAACTGCTTACGGTGATAGTACAAGAGATATTAAAAATATACTTAAGGCAGGAGCTGATGTGAATGGAAAAAATAATGAAGATTATACTGCTCTTATGTATGCAAGTTATGATGGAAAAATAGACATTGTGAAAATACTACTGGATGCTGGTGCTGATGTAAATGCAAAAAATAAAGATGGGGATACGGCTCTCACACTCACAATATCACTTTTACGGAAACCCGAAAAACGCAGAGAAATTATACAAATGCTACTAGATGGAGGCGCTGATGTCAACGCACAAGATAATGCTGGCAGAACAGCTCTTACAATAGCAAGTAATTATGGATATGCAGACATTGTATCAATTCTACTGGAGAAAGGAGCTGATGTTGACGTAAAAACAGAATATGGCGAAACAGCACTCACTATTGCGAATGAATTTGAATATCCAGAAATTGCGGAATTAATCAAAAATCATATCAAAAACATTAAGCAGGAAAACCTAGCAACCACAAGACTTGTAACTACAAAGGGAACGAGCAAGAAAGATGAAACTCCATTAATGAAAACAGGACAAAGAGATATGGGTACTAAAATAGCTGAATTTTTACACCCCAAAGGCGGTTACAAGAAAAAACAACATCAATAGGTGCCCTAATTCTTTGGTGATAATTACGTAAATTTTATATGATTGTCGTAAAATTATATAAAAATGTTTGTGTGATTTGTATATAACAATGTTTTCAAATCCTATTATACAATTTTTATTAAAGATTTTGATATTTATTTTGATTATTTATGTTTTACAATGTGGATTTGAATTATTAAAAGATACATATACTACACCCAAGGTCAAAGATTTAGTAAATACGCAAATTAAAAAATACCAAGACATTGTATCCGAAATAAATCAACAAAATATAGCGAAATCAGAGAATGAGAATGTATTCAATAGTGAAATTGATGTAGATGATATGAATAATGAGCTATTATCGTTTATGAATTCACAAACACAGCAATATGAAACGTCTCCATCACCATAAATATATTTGTAAACCTATATAAAAATCTGTCTTGTGTATATGTTATACAAATGATTGACTTGAATAACGCACAGGTTAGTAAACTATCTGAACGATTACCCAATTTCGAACTTTCTTATGAAACAATTTCACATACGAAAGTTTCTACATCATACAATGTAGTTACAGCAATTCCAACTGGTAAAAAGGTTATGTTATGGTTTACATTTTACCAGAATAAAGACGTATGTTATTTTTTTGAATTGAATAAAGAAAAACGTATTTCAAAAGGCAAACTATTAAACAATACATTTGATAGTTCGTTATCACTTGGAACAATATTATATGGCTCCTGTATATTAGATGATGAAAATGAAATCAAAGCAATTGTTATAGATGACATTTTATATTATGAGGGCGTTTTATTAAGTAATACAAATATCATACATAAATTATCTATGCTACGAAAGACATTTTCAAAAATTACAAGACAAGATACTATGATACCTATTTATAGTTGTGTTTTTTGGGAAATTAATATCAATGATGATGTAAATGAGTATCCTAATACTATTTCCAGTGATGTTTTTGATACAATACCATATAACATTCACCATATTCAATATAGGTCTGCCTACGAAAAAAAACCTTTTATCAATGTTTTTATGAATAAAAAATTAAATGTCGTTAGTTTACCGACTCGACCCAAACAAAACAATAATCCTCTCTTACAATATTGTTTAATACCTTTTAAAATGAATTTACATAAACCTCAATATAGGTATCCTACTATTTTTCAAGTTATGGCTGATATACAATTTGATATTTATCATTTATTTGCTTTTGGTAAGAATAATCAACGTGTTTATTATAATGTTGCGTATATACCTAACTATAAAACCAGTGTATTTATGAATTCTTTATTCCGAAAAATACGAGAAAATGATAATCTAGATTATATTGAAGAAAGTGATGATGAAGATGATTTCCAAAATATAGACGAAGATAAGTATGTTGATGTAAATAAAGTGTTATATATGGAATGCGTTTTTAATAAAAAGTTTAAAAAATGGGTTCCTACTAAGGTTGTTGGTCGGAGGGAAAAAATAATGCATATTTCACAACTATAAATTATTTTGTATTTCTTTCTCTTTGTTCTAAACGCTTAAGTTGATTTTCTTTTTCTTTGTTATACCAATTTATCAAATTGGTATGATTATTTTGTCTATCCATTTCATTTTGATGTAAGAACGCATGTCGTTTTGAACGGGCATCGTGTTGCTTTTGTAATTGTTCTCTATATTCCGTTATTTTCTTTTGTAATTCTTTATTTTTTATCTCATTCGCTTCTTCTTTATTCAACATTCTTTGTTGATGTTCCTTATTTCTTTTTATTTTTAATCGGTTCCTTTCTTGTTTCCAAGCATTTTCATTGGTTATGTGATTAAATATAGGTAGCGACATTTGTTTTTCTTTCTTATATTTTTCAAGTTGTTCTATTGACTCATTTCTTTTATTTTGTAATTTAATTATATGATTTTCCATATCTTTCTTTCGTTTTTCCTGTGTTTCTTGCTTTTTAAGATTCCATTCTTCTTCATTTTCGATATTGTTAAACAGTTCTATTTTTGACATCTCTATTTTTCTTTTCTCATCTTTCTCTTTTTTCCGTTTTTCTTCATATGCCATTGTTTTTACTAATTTATCTACTGTCAACATTATTACTATATGTTGATAAAATTGATTTACAATAATATTATATTAAGTTTATTATAGAATGAAATCTAAAATACTTTTACCAAAAGAAATTATTGATTATATTTGGAGTTATGATGATAGATATAAGATAAAATTTAAGGATTGTGTTGATGAAATGAGAAAATATTTTTACATAAACAGATTACGTTGTGATATGCGTATGAATAGAGACATATATCGTGTTTATGAAAGTTTATTAAGTTATAATATTTGGAAAAAAAGTTTCAGTCAACATTTATTAGAACGTATACGCCAGCACGGTGGTTGTCGAGTCATTCTTGATAATTTAATTTGTCATAATCTAAAAAATGTATCAAAAAAAAATACATATTATTATACTTAAGTTTTTACACCTTTTTGAAACTATCAAATATTGAATTATCTATTAAACACTTTGCGTTTTTTATTGTATTTTTTTTATTGTCTTCATCTTCTTCATCTAATTCCGTATTTCCGGTTTCTTTTGGTTCAAATACCCATTTCCACGTTTTATCAGTATTCCAATCTATACTCATTCCGCTATATTTATCTCCATCTATTTGACGTATACGATAATTACATTTTTTGTAAAATCGTCTTCGTTGGACCCATTGTTTCTGAAATAAATCGTGACTATCTACTATATCAACCACTATAGGATTATTTCCTTTTACACGTAATATACGACCAACCGATTGAGTTATATCTGTTTTTGGAGTAACCATAATTAATGATGATAATGTTTTTATATCTAATGCTTCGGCTGCCATAGCATAAGTAGCTAATACAATTTGTTTGGTTTCTGTAGTTTGTAAATCGGCTTGCTTCATTCCACCCACATAATATCCTATTGTTGCCAAATCACGACCACATATACCCTCATATAAATATTTCAACAAAGAGCGATTATGACATAATATCATAATTTGTTTTGAATCGTTTTCTTTTAACAAATCTGCTACAATTCTTATTATAAAGTCACTACGAGGACCATATTCACATAATTTCGATATCATTGTGCTATATTTTGGGTTACCTCGAAAATCATATTCTACTTCGTTAAATTCTGTGTCACGTGAAGAGTAATTAATAGCACGAACACATACTGGGTCATCATCTTTTCGTTCTTCACTATAAATTTTATCACCTATAAACATATATAATACTTTGGTTAGTTTATCTTTTCTATCAACTGTTGCTGATATACCTAACATATATGGTGTTACAGTTTTAAATAATGTTTTTGAAAATTGTTCGCTTCCTATACGATGAACCTCGTCTATAACTGTCAAACCAAAACTAGTAAACGCATTCGCACCAAAATCCTTATCATATAACGTTTGAAGCATACCAATAACTATGTCTTTACCTTCAATATCAAATACTTGTCCTTGTATTTTACCTACTTTTGCTGTTGGAAGGAATTCCTCTATTCGTTCTATCCATTGATTCATTAAGAATTCTTTATGCACGATAATCAGTGTCTTTTTTTTAATATCAGATATCATTTTTAAAGACATAACTGTATTATGAGTAACTGTAAAGTCACCTAATACAAACCGTCTATTTCCGTCTATTTCAAACCCATAGTAATCATCTATTCCTAATTTTTCTATTTTTATTCTAGTATTTAATACATCTTTTATTTGTTTTCTTGGACTAACTTTTTTCCTAGGACATTTTACTGGTATTTCTTCTAATCCTTTCCCATGAATATAGGTTCTGTAATAAATTCCTTCTTTTTTTTCACCTTTATACATACAAGATTTTTTACATTCTGTTTTATAAGCAGCAAACCCTAACGATCTTGCTATAAATATGATATCATCCAGTAATCGTTCATTTTTTTGAACAATATCATAAGAATTTTCATGCATATGCCCGTCCGAATCTATTAATCCAGCTAATAATTCTAATTGTGTAGTTCTATCGTTATACTTATAATCGTGTGGGATATGTTTATTTTGTATTAAATTATATTGTCGTAAATAATTCATTAATTCATTCTCTTTTGTAATAGAATTTATACGATAATCATACTGGCTATAATATTGTAAGTATAATGTCTTGTGTTTATTTTTAAATGTATTGTTATTTAAATAAGATAATACCGATGCATCTTGTGTAGTGATAAGTGTTGTTCTGGAAGCACCATCACCTAACCAATATCCTAACAAATATGGGTCAATATCAACTTCTTTTTTTGGAAATGTAATAGGAACCCTATAACCAACAAGAACTCCTCCTCTTCCGTGATATGATTTTGGTAAATTTAGATAATCCAATACAGAAATATCACGAATAGTTCCCTTTGGAGTATTTTTATTTACAGTAGAACTATACTTTAATGATAAAATATGACTTTCATTTACAATATAAGAGTCTCCTTTATTGGGAATAATCTTATACATTTGCTCTTTTCCACGAGCAAGACTTAAAACTGTTCTAGGTGTAGAATCATCACCCATTATTACATCACCTACTTTTATATCTTGAACCATTTTAATTGTTCCATCATACTGCATAATAGGAGTATTTATACCGAGACATTTCCCACGTCCACAAGGAACCTCGAGTATACCACCATTACCATTTATATCGCTCCCACTGCATATAGGTGTATTTATATGACCCATATATACGTTTATAATTTTTGTTTGATAATCGCGAACTGTTTGTGTAAACTCAACATCAATATCGTCTCCTTCTTCTATTTCAGACTTATCCGGTAAACCATAACGTTTAATTCCATAAAATCTTGGAATGTAGAATTTGTTCGTATTTTCACGAAACACATGAAAAGCCCCTACATCTGTATTTTGATTAGAACCAAATACAAATGGTTTCACGTGTAATTCTTCACGTAAATTATCTTCATCTTCTTTTGAAATCACAGACTTGGGAATTGTATAACCTTTTTTACCCAAATATGCTGATTTTCTTACATCTTCTTTGTAATCATCGGTAAGTTTAAATTCAGATAATTTAGGCTTTGGTGGTTGTTTTTGTTTATATCCAAATTGTCTAAAACCTTTCATTTTAATTATTATATATTATTATTGTTTTAGGATATTTCAATTTTATAACGGTTTTATCATAGAATTCACTTGTGAAAAATATAATAGTATTCTATATTATAAAATAATGAACGCTTTATCTTTTATGAAATCTGTTACTAATGTTGAAACCGCTATAATTGTTATGTTTATTCTCTATTTAGCACTACCTGTAGAACTTCCTGATATGTTAGCTAATTTAGTTGACTCACCTATGGGAACTATCGGTATCTTTGTTCTTTCTGTCTACTTATTCTTCAATGCTAATCCTCTTATAGCTGTATTATTTGTTTTAGTAGCTTATGAACTTTTCCGTCGCAGCAGTAATGCTACTGGTAAGGCAGCTATGATTAAATATACTCCTACTCAAGCTAGAAAGGATGAGAAAATGAAGAAAATGAACCCTGTCAAAACTGTTTCTTTGGAAGAAGAAGTAGTAGAGCAGATGGCTCCTGTTGGCAAGAGTGATATTAGTGTATTCACTGTATCTACTTTCAAGCCCGTTGCTGAAAATGTTGGTTCTGCATCTATGTTTTAAGTTTTTTGATACTACACATACATAATATAGTAAATGGTATATTATGTATAGATGGATAAATATCTGTATTATGCGTTCGCCAAATCTTGATTATGTTTAAAAACCATTATTGAATTTATACTAACAAACAATGGACCTATAATTGAATACATAGCAGTTCCAAACGTGCTTCCTTCAATAGCTCCAGTAGCTACTTGAATACCTAAAATAATTGATATTATACCCATTGCAGCAACAAAAAACGCAAAGGGTTTTGGGTTGAAAACAAATTTTATTATATCCATAATAGTTTTCCAAATATCATCTAAATCAAACGGATCTATAACTTTACCATATTCATCGTTATAATCATTACTCACCTTATTATTTTTATATTTAGTTGTTAAAAAATCGGTTTGTGTTTTCTTAATTTGAATTAATGCATACGAAACACCATAGAATACAATTATAAACAAAACAATTGTATATGAATATAATATTTCATTACTTAATCCAGATACAAGAAAACACGCTAATAAAAATGCCAATGCGATTAAAATATCCGCACTACGAATACGTTTAAAACGTTGGGGTGCATATGTAGCTTCCATAAAAACTAAATTAGTTGTATCTATAACTGCATTTTTATAAAACATAGGAACTAATACATAGGATACCAAAGCAGTTAAAATAAATAATCCGAAATTAACAGTTGTTTTCATATAATCACTTTCTTGTGATTGTGAAGCCATTTTACTATTAATTGGAACGTTATATGTATTTACTTCATCTTCACTAACACCAGTAGGATTACAATCTATATAGATTTCTTCGGCATCTCTTTTTGATATATTATTACCTGGAATTACTTTGTAAGTACTACTATCATCTGGAGATATCTTAAATAGATCGGTAATTTTTGCTAACTTGTCATTAATAGTCTCTTTAGATGCTGTATTTATTTGAATAGGAGTTATAAAAACACATACTTTATTTCCTTTACTTTCATAAGCTATACACCCTTCCTGATTAGGAATCACTGTATTAAAGTCTATGTCTAAATTATCTGCTTGTTTTTCTTTCATTTTTAACATCTTATCAATATCATTTTCATCAGTTAATAGTAATGGTTTTGTTTCTAGTAAATAACAAGTATATAATTTTTCAGTATTTGTAAAGGTCTTATGCTCTATAATTAATTCACCTACTATATTATCATTATTAGTTGTAACGCCATCTATGTTATAATGTATAAGTTTATTGATATATATTTTTGAATGTGAATAGTTCTCTGTAGTTCCCTTGTCTGTATAAAAAAAATTATTTTCAGATGTATTATTAGGATAAGGTACAGTAAAACTTCCTGGAATGTCGGTTGGTATATCTACTTCATTTTTATTTAAAGTTGCCCTAGGATAATCTATTACTATGTGTTTATCAAAATCCTTATTTTTATTAGGGTATAATCTTGAATTTGTTCCTGACATTAATATACTATATACATTAGGATATAGTTTATTTTGAAAATATTCATCTAAAGGTTAGGAATATATTGAAACAAGTTATTTTCATACATTGTTACTTGAAATGTATCTTTGTATCCTTCAACAAATACTACATCTCCGTTATTTATATCATCACACCCATACTCTCCAGTACAGCTTTTACCATTTACACTAATAGGTAATTTTGTATTCAAATTACCATTATTAGCAATTGTATAAAATTGCCATTTATCTCTTCCAGACATTATTCGTCTTCCCATTAAAGGTAATATATTTTGTTCTCCATCATTACCCATACGTGTTAAGATTCCTACTTGTTGATAAGTGCTATTTACAGCTCTTGTTTGAATATTTACTGGAACCGCTACTGGTGGAACCCCTCGTATATCACTCGAACCGCGAGGATAATATACATCGTGTGTCTTTAAAGGTGGTGCATATGGGTCATTTATTGTATCATTTCTTTCAGATATAGGTGTTAAAGCGTGATGAATAGGAGGAGGCACTAAAATAGCTGTTTTATTATTTTTATTTTTACTGACTTTTACAAAATGTTGATATAAAACATATCCAAATCCTATTAATACAATTATTACTAATATCATTGTTATGTTCTCAATACATATTACGCCAGGAGGACATTTTTTTCCCATAATATACTATTTATATATTATGAAAATATTATAATACATCAAAAGCGCTTATTATACGTCCAAATCCAGAGAACATTTTCATTAATCCTCCAGTAGATAATGGTATTATATGTTCGTTCAAGTCATCCGCAAATTCTCCTGTTCTACGAACAAACGCAATTGGTTTTAATCTGCGACAATTGTAACATTTATCTCTAACTGACTTTGAAAAATGTATTACGTGGAATCCAAATTGATCTATTGTATAACGATCTAATTTTTCCAAATAATACCATATATTAGATTCCAATCTTGTTCCCATTTTCGATTTACCACTTAACCAATCTACTATCATAAATACAATCATCGGTATAAAATATAGTATGGAACCCAATATCTCTAATAAATAATAAAAGGCACAAGATGTAAAATTCTTCATCATTTTCAATCCACAAAAGAAGTTTGATATTCCAAATACGCCTAGGGTTTGCACTAATCTTGAAACTGACATAGCACCTATAAATACACCTTGTGGCAATTCAATAAACTCTTGTGCTACGCCTTCAAATATTTCAAATAACCCTTGACCTACTCCTATGGCTAAAGTTATTAATATCATAATAAACGGCAATAGCATAGCAGCCCCTATTCCAAACATACTAGTATATATAAATCATATATATATTAGTTATTATAACACTACTTACTTCTTTTGAATTTTATATTGAGAATATTTATTCATAAATGCTTCAGCTTTCTCTAATACAGGGTCTATTTTTAAAATACCATTTATTAAATCATCTTGGATTGCCTTAAATTCAGGATATTGTTTTTTTAACTCTTCAAATTGTTTTTTCATTTCGTCTTTTGTTTTGTCTGACTTCTCGTTGGAATTTGCTGCATCATCTTCATTTTCTTCTTCTGCTACTTCTTCCTCGACGTCTTCTTCAACATCTTCTGTTTCCTCCTTATTTTCATCCTTCTTCTTATCCTTCTTATCCTTCTTATCCTTCTTTTCTTCAAATCCCTCGTAAGCAGACTTGTTTAAAAATTTCAGTAATAAACTGGTTACTACAAGTGCTAAACATAAGATTACAATCATATTCTT
>Ga0181580_10000165_pt1 | contig 43737 bp, 48 predicted proteins | sample 071ome_23_FD_132413 | JGI IMG/M metagenome (GOLD analysis project Ga0181580, IMG submission 132413) | Coastal salt marsh microbial communities from the Groves Creek Marsh, Skidaway Island, Georgia - 071403BT metaG (megahit assembly) | ecosystem: Environmental > Aquatic > Marine > Intertidal... | reverse complement strand
CATAATTATAATTATGGAAAATAAAATATGGTTCCATACTTTTTGTGTCAGGATCTCTTTTATTATCATTTGTAAAAGCATGATGTGTCCAATGCTGTTGTAGCCATAAATACTTATTGCCACCAATCAAATCTGCGCCATGACCCAACATATCATTCCAAAAAGGCATCTTTGATATAGCACCATGATTTGCATCATGTTGTACATTTAATCCAATAAGTGCTTCTGCTATTCCAAGTAATGTACATACTAGAAAGCTACCCCCATATACTACATAATAATACATTAAAGCTATATAATTAAAGCAGTATATAGCAGCTCTTATTTTGAAACCAGGGGTGGCATATATTTTATTAGGTGGTACAATTTTATTAACTTCCAGTTTTAATTCTTTTTCAAAGTCAGAACCAAAAGTATATTCTTTATCATAATTAATTAGTTTACCTACTATTGGTGCTACATTCACTATATTATTGCTATGATTGGGATGTATCATTCTATATTGAACGGATACATCATTGCCCCCAAACATCTTAATTTGTTCCCCACCAGGATGCTTCCACCCATCAAGTGAATATACAATTCCGTCAATTGCTATAACATTGTCAGGTAAATCACTTTCATTATTATAAATTTCATATGTCATTTATTTAAAGAATATTTACTATAAAATAGTAAATGTTTAAATATTATATAATATTTGCGTTATTATCATTGACTAGTGCTTTTTCTCAGTTTAATAGTATAATTTTAAAGCCTAAATATAACATTAAGAATTCTATAATAAAAAAAACTACCAATTTAGAACCACTAAATAACTCAATAACAAATTATAAATTAAATGAGCTTAAAAATAATAGATTGAAACCAAATAATATTATAAATTATACTGTTATTAAATATTACTTGCCTTTTCTATCCACATATAGAAAATGGAATGAAACTTGCAAGGATAATAATACTACTTTATAGATTTTTTAATGGAATTTTTTTGTAAATTCGTTTACCTTTATAATTTTTTTTCTCAATTTATTAGCCTTCATTATTAAAACGTTATTGCTGTCCGTTTTTAATTGTTTTTTTAGTTTATCGCTTTCATAGCATATTTCAACACCTTTATCAATTTGATGTATTCTATCTTCAACATAACTAGATATAAATACATTTTCTGTTAATAAATCTCGTAATTTATTTGGTTTAGTAATAATATTAGAAACATCAGTAATAGTTTTATCTTTATTACCTTTATAATTTCTACCTAATGGATATGTCACTATTTTTATTAGATATCCAAGCAAGGGTAATGGTATATTCTCAGCAATGCCGTATATATTTTTTTGGATATTATATGAATAATCATTAATAGAATAATCTAGTAGCTTATCAATATCTTGAATATCTTTATGTTTTTTGTAATACCATAAACAAGCATATGACATATAAATGTCAGATAATATATCAGCATATCTTCCTGATATATATTCAGCTGTCTTAATTTTACCACCCATTAATAATGCAATATTTGCAGAAAAAGCAAAATTGGCAACATGACGTTTTAATTGTAATTCATGATAATCTGCTATATTATTTTTTCTATGAAATCTTAGATATATTCCATAATAAAGTGAATTACCAAGATTTGTGAATGTATGTTTTATTATGTTAATAAAATTTTTATGAAAATTATCTTTATTATTTGTTTCAATACTTGTTATAGTATCTAGGAGATATGGATGTGAACGATTTAATCCTTGTCCGAATACTATCAATGAACGCGTTAATATATTTGAACCTTCAACAGTTATTGCTACTGGTGTGGCAACATAATTAGATGCTAGAAAATTCATAGGTCCTTTGCATATACCAGCGCCACCTAGAATATCCATACCATGATTTACAGATATACGTCCATATTCAGTGCATTTGTATTTCATTATAGCAGATAATACAGGTGGTTTTTCGCCATTCATAACTATTGCATTAAATAGATTTTGAGCTGCAATTAATTTGTAATTATTACCAGCTATAACTGCTAATTTTTCTTTTACACCTTCCATCTCAGCAATAGGAATATTAAATTGTTTTCTAATGCGAGCATAGCCACCAACACCTAATGAACAAAGCTTCGCAGTTGCTACTGACATTGCTGGTAATGATATTCCTCTACCTTCACCAAGGGATTCCATTAACATATTCCAACCAATACCACAATTTTTCTCGCCTCCAATTACACACGACATTGGAATAAATACATTATTACCTCTTATTGTACCATTCATAAAACCTATATTTAAAGGATTATGCCTATTTCCAATTTCTATTTCTGGATATTTATCTTTTTCAATTAAAGCCAAGGTAATTCCTTCTTTACCATTTACAAGTAATTTGTTTGGATCAACTACTTTAAATGCCAAACCAATTAATCCGGCAACTGGTGCTAATGTAATATATCTTTTAGAAAAAGTAATGCAAATACCTAATACACCATCGCGTTTTACAACATAACCTTCGTCATACATAGAAGCAGCATCGGAACCTGAGTTTTCTGTTGTTAATCCAAAACAAGGTACATAGCTACCATCAGCCAATTTAGGCAAATAATTATTTTTTTGCTCTTCTGTTCCATAATGGTATAATAGTTCACCTGGTCCCAATGAATTAGGTACCATGACACTTACAGCACCGGCTATGTTTCTACTTGCTATCTTTTCAACTATCAAAGAATGTGCATGAGCACTAAACTCCATACCATTATATTTTTTGGGAATAACTAATCCCATAAACTTGTTTTTCTTAATATAATTCCAAATTTCATTTGATAAATCTTGATTTTTTTCTACATAATTATTATCTATCATTTCGCATAAAGTATTTGTTTCATTATTTAAAAAATTTACTTCTTCATCTTTTAAGCTAATATTATATTTATCAACTATTTTATTAAGTTCTAAGTTACCTTTAAATATATCACCATCAATAGATACTGAACCCGAGTTTAAAGCAGCTTTTTCAGTTGCAGATATTTTAGGCATAATTCTCTTAACTATATTATAAGCATATCCGGATATTATTCTACTCATGCTTATCTAAATTATAATTAATTTTTTATATGAATTATCACACGTATTTTTAATTATTATCTTGTTTGATTTATTTAATATAAAGTAATTTTCTTTGCTTTTTAGTATAAATCTATTAATATAATCTACTAAATCTCCTAGTGTCTTATTACTTATTTTAATGTTTAATTTTCCTAAAAATGTCTTTATGATGCTCTTATAACATAATGTATATAAATCATTAATACAAAATATACCAGCTAATTTATTATTTTCACTTTTTATTTTATTAACTAAATTACTAATAATTACATTATTAATTATATTATTTGTTTCTTTAATATGTTCTGTTAAACTAAAAAACGCATCTAATTGGCTTTCATCTATAATATCACTATTATTTTTAAGACTACATATTACGGGACGCAGATTATCTCTAATTTTTCCACGAACCGACCATTTGGGAGTACTATCAAATAAATATGGAATATTATTTGCGTTAGCAAAGTTAATAATATCCTTTTTCTTGATGTTTAACATTGGGCGCCAAAAATTAATATCGTCAATAATTTTCAATGTCTCCATTCCACATAGATTATCATAACAGCTTTTATTTGTTATATTAGTAATTATATTTTCAAAACAATCATCCTTATTATGTCCAAGTAATACATAGATATCATCACCTTCTTTTTGTAAATTATACATATCATATCTTATTTTTTTTGTTATTTCTTCATACATATCACGCAATCCATTATCGAGACAATCTTCTCTTTTTATTTCTTTAATAGTTCTATATACAAGCTTGACACCTAAATAATCACAATAGTAATTAACAAAATCTAATTCATCTTGTGATTCCTTGCGATTATTATAATTAATATGAACAGCAACAAGATTATCAGTAATTTTACTAAGGATATATAGAGCAACAATACTATCAACGCCACCAGACAAAGAAACTACTATTTTGGATCTCGTATTAAGCTTGATATATTCTTGATATATAGTATTATATAGTATGTTTTCTTGAATATTGTACTCTGTATTGCATGTATTCAATGATTGCTTGTCAAATATGTCTTTATTTAATGAATTCCATGACTTAGGCTGTAAATAGCAATTCAATGATTTATTATTAATATCTTTATAAATATTATTTAATGTTGCATAAATATATCTTTTACATTTTGCTTTGTTTTTATCATCAGCCTTGTTGTACAAATTAATAAATATATTGATAATTTCATATATTTTCTCAATTATTTTTAAATGTCTATATGGTAAATAAACAAAACATAATTCATCGTATGTCAATATTTTAGTATTATATATTGATAATATATAGTTAGAAAATTTAGCAGCTTTCTCAGAATATTCATCTACATCAATTTCATATCCTAATCTTTTATAATGTCTTGGTATTTGGTCTAATAAAATAACACTAGAAATCAATGTCTCCTTGCTATAAATCTCTTTGTATTGATATATTTGTGTTGTATTTTCAATATATTTTAAATATTTGCTGCATAAATAATTATCTATTATTTTATTTTTAGAGAACCAATAATCTGGATTAGCAAACCATTCGTGATATAGATTATTCATTAATACATATATATTAACAAAATTAACGTTATATTGTTTTTATTTAAAAAAATGATAGATACTATATTACAATACTCTCATCCTATTTATTTTAATGCAAGGTATTATTAGTTTTTCAAACAGAATTGCTTTCAATATTAAAAGTAATGACCATAAAGATTTGATATTATCCGATTTATATAATAAATATAATATTAAAATCTTACAAAGGCATCATCATAATCTTGATAGCAATAATGTTAATTTTATATTATCTAATCATATGCTCAATTTAAGATCAAATGGTAATAGATACTATCTTTATTTTACACTATATAATGACATTGAAATAATGTATTATATTGATAAGAAAATACATCCTGGATATCAACGTCCTCGTATTATATTTGGACGTGGATTATTTGATAAGAATTTATTTAAAAATACTTTGCTTGATGGAGAAATGGTTAAATGTAAAGATGATACTTGGACATTTCTAATTAATGATATAGTATGTTATGAAGGTATTCATTTAAAAAATAAAACATTACCAGAAAGATTAAATATTATTTATAATCTGCTAGCGACACAATATACACCTGATAAAACTATTGATGTATGTAATTATAAAGTTAAAACTTATTATAATTTATACAAAGAATCTATTGAGGCTATACATGAATTAACAAAAACTCTTAATTATACATGTCGTGGTATATATATATGGCCTTATGATTTAAAGTATAAACCTAAATTATATAATTTTGATGATTCAAATATCATTGAAGTTGTTAGAAAAACAAAGGATATTACAGAATTTAAAACTATTGAAAATGTTACAAAAACAGAAGAAGTAGTAATAGAAAAAAAAAGCGATATTAATATTGGCAAAGATGATAAAGTATTATATCTAACAAAAACAAACGAACCTGATATATATAATGTATATGAAAGCGAAGATATCAAGAATATGCTTGGTATTGCATTAGTTCAAACATTGCGTGATAGCAAGATGTTGCGAACAGCTTTCAAAGATAAAAATGCAATGACAGTTATAGCATTTGTTTGTACTTATAATGATAAGTTTAAAAAATGGCATCCACAAGCTATTTCATAATAGCTGGTAAAGCTGAATGTGATAAATAATCCTTTAATTCAAAATCTTCATATTTTAGCGATTCAATCCAATTTATTTTTTCATCTATGCTGCTATCAACAGGTGGAGGAAACTTTTTAATAATTAGTTTAGGTAAATCATAAGGTTCAAGTAATACTTGCTTATTAATTTGGTTTACATGTTCTTTATATATATGAGCATCACAAATAGAAAGACATATTTCAGATATATTAATATTTAGTACAGTAGCAAGTATTTGTGTTAGCAGGGCAGTACTTGCAATATTAAATGGCAATCCTAGAAATAGATCAGAACTACGTAGCGTCATGTGACATGAAAGTCCTTTACTTGTTTTATTAAAAATATAAAGAATATGACAAGGTGGTAAAGCCATTTTATTGAGATCAACAGGATTCCATCCAGATAATACTGCACGTCTGCTATTATTTGGTTTTATTAATTCTTCCAATAAATATCTAATTTGATCTTTACCTTTTGCATTAGGGTTATTATAATCTTCGCCAAATTTACGCCATTGCCATCCATAAACTGGTCCCAGTTCGCCTTCTTTATATTCTGTTAATCCAACACTATCAAGATATTTACGTGTAGAATTACCAGTCCATATATTAATTTTCTTAGCAATTAATTCATTTGCATCAGTAGAACCTCTTAAAAACCATAAGAGTTCTTCAACAATACCTCTAAAAAACATTTTCTTAGTTGTTAATAATGGAAAATTATCAATATCATTAAATTTAATCATACATCCAAATTTAGAAAATACTACACCATTTCTTGTATTTTTTATTTCACCTTCTTTTAGAGTTTCTTTTAAAAGATTTAGATAGCCAGCTTCATTCTCAAAATACATTATTAATTATTTAATAATATTAATTATTTATATAATTAATAATAACAAAAATCTTTAATTAGTTTATAGCATGAAAAGTCATAATATTTATATCTATTATTATATTTATAATAATTATTATTTGGATAAATAATTGGAATAGGGGCAATATATAATTTAAAAGGAAAATATCTATAATGATTAAACATAATTTATCTATTTTATTATATTAAAAAATATTATCAATTTTTATATATTACATATATTTAATAATATTAATATTTTCATAAAGTCTTCTTAGCAAATATGGATAAATATCAAAAACATTTCCATAGGGAACATATTTAAATACTGTTTTATTATTGTTTAATAAATATTCTGTTGAATTATCTCCCATACCCAATAATTGAGCATAAGATACATTATAGCCGGGTTTAAATGATAAAGCATATTCTATTGATTCTTTATTATGTGTAGCTATGCAAATTTTATTATTGGTATTGCTCGTAATTAAATATTCAATTGCTTTATTATAATTTATATCTGTATCTTTTTTATGTTTAAATAATTCAATATCATTTTTATTATAATATGCTCCTCTAACCAATTTAAATCCAATTTTATCATATGTATCTAAATCACTTTTAATATAATATAAGCTTCGTTTTTTATACATTTGATATGTTTTAAATAAATATAAATTATCTATATCTTTATATTTTTCAATAAACTTATTAAACATTTTACTTTCTTCATCATAGAGATGAGTATATTCAGCATCAAAGTATATATATTTATTTTTATGTTTGGTATTTATAACTCTTTTTATAAATTTATCAATATTTTCTTCTGGATTATGTACCGAAAAAGATGAAAGTTTAATAGCATATCCAATATCATTATTTTTGTGGTTATTATTAATTTCATTTATTAAAGAACTAGATTCTTTGTTATAACTAATAACATCAGCAGGTGTTTTAGCACCTTCCTTTGCATAATCAATAATAGGTATTATAGATTTATTATATAATTTATCTATAAATTTAGAAACAGCAATATAATTAGTACCGCCAATAAATTTAAATAACATAAACTATATTTTAATAATACATTTTATATAATTAGAAAGATGTTATATGTATATTACTTTATTGTAAATTTAATTTGGGGAATTGCACCATTATTTGATAAATATATATTACAATACATTGATATTCTCACACTTATGTTATTTGTTTCCATTATACATTTTTTTATATTACTAGGTATTGTTTTAAATCGTGATACTAATTTTATTCAAGATTGTACAACAATTATGAATAATAAGTATATAATTTTAGTTATCATATTTGCAACATCAATGCTACTAATGGCTAATTATGGATATTTATATACAATTAGTAATGATAAAAATGTAGCAATCGCTACATTATTAACATCTCTATATCCGATTGTTACATTAATTCTAGGATATTTTATATTAAGTGAATCATTAACGACATTAGAAATATCTGGATTTATATTAATATTCATAGGAATATCATTTATTAATTACTCGCGAGGTCTTAAAAAAGAGGATATGAGTAATTTATATAAAATGAGTACATAATTTTATTTTTCTAATGATTTTATAAACTTTTATAATTTCTATTCTTTTTAAGAATTATGTACTCATTTTTTAGAAGCTATGAAACATGTCATTATAGGAGCAGGAATAACAGGATTATATTTAGCTTATAAATTAATAACCATTAAGAATGTTAATCCAGATGATATAGTAATATATGAAAAAAATAATCGTATAGGAGGTCGCATTTATACATATAGCAATAAGGGCTTCAATTATTCTGTTGGAGCAGGAAGATTGGGGAAAAAGCACAAATATGTTATGAAACTTATTAAAGATTTTAATATACTAAACCAAATTATAGATATTAGTAAAGATAAAGGATATTATATCAATGGCAAAATGATGACAGAAAAAGAGCTACTAGCTTATTATAAATCAAGTTATAGTAGCCTAGATAAATTATGGGATTATGCAATAAATAAAAATGTAAAAGTTAATAAACACGATTATAATCTACATAACTACTTTTCGCTATTTTTGCCAACAAATGAAGTAGAAGTGCTCAACAAATCATTGGGATATATTGGCGAAATGTTTGATATGAATGCTCATAATGCTATATTAACATTACGTAAAGATTTTGATGTTAAAAACAACGAGTTCTTTGTATTAAAAGATGGTATTCAAATATTATGTGATGTTCTCTATGAATATTTAAAATCACGTAATGTTAAAATAGAATTTAATACATCATTGACTGATATTAATGATACAAATAAAACATATACTATAAATAATAAAAAACATAAATATACTAAGCTATATTTAACATTAACGCGCGGAGATTACCTAAATATACCTTATTTCAAAAAATATGAAAACGTGCTTAATAGTGTAAATGATGGCAAACTATTAAGAATATATGCACAATTTAAAGATGTCTGGTTTAAAGATATACCAAAAACATTAACAGATAACAAATTGCAATTTATAATACCAATAGATTACAATTCGGGATTAATACAAATAAGTTATAGTGATAGTTATAATGCCGACTTTTGGAATACATTCAAAGATGATAAATCTGTTAAAAAACATATCAAGAAATTGTTAGACGAAATGTTTCCTGATAAAAAAATAAAAGAGCCTGATTGGATAACAATGCATTATTGGAGTTCAGGAGATCATATGTGGAAAGTAGGGATTAATTCCAAAAAAATACAAAAAACGATTGATGGTTTATTTACAAAAAAAGACATTTATATTTTGGGAGAAACATATTGTGATAGGCAAGCATGGGTAGAGGGAGCGATTGAAACAGTTCATAAGAAGATTCTAATCTAAATTGAATTGTTAATAAAACAAGAACAATTTAAAGGATTTTCACAAAACCCAATACAAAATTTATTATTCATTACTCTTTTTTTATAATTTTTAATTTTTTCTTTTTCTTTTTCTTCTTTTAGCATTTTAACCATCAATATAGCACGATTTCTCATAATAATGCTGGATAAATCATGAGTAATTTTGATAGTATTCTTAATAGTTTGTGGAGAAGTCATCATATTCTACTTAATATAATTATAAAAATATATACTTATATAACATATATCAATTTTTTAATTTAAAACGGCACAGTCATTGTCTGGCGACGCAAGGTGTTTACGTTTGCACCTTTCAAATGCTGAGAGCAGTTAATCTCGCTTGTAGCAGACTTTTTATTAATACGCAATCTGATAGGCAATACATAGCGCTCAGTATTTTCGGCATATTCAAAGTCACTTTTTACTGATGATGTGCTAGCTTCATTGCCATATCCAAATCTGGCTGCATCACTTTCCATCTGTTCTCCACCACGCATGCCACCACGGGTAGCACCACGGGTAGCACCACGAGTAGCGCCACGGGTAGCACCACGAGTAGCACCACGTGTGACTTCAACATGTTTTGGTTTTTTAAATACCATAAAGGTGAGATAGATAAGTCCAGTTCCTTCACTTGTTTTTTCCATACCAAGTTCTAGTTCTTCTTCGGTAGGTTCATAGCCGATATCCATAGCACGCTTCGCCACCCACTGATATCTGCCATTGGGATTTTGATCGAAGTTGTAGCTATTGCCATCATTGGCAGGAATAGTCCAGAGAGTACCATCCCTTTCAATATTATAAGGAATAGTAGAACGTTCTGTGCTATATTCCGGCATATTATTATCAAGCGCAAAGCCTACCGCATAATCATAATTGTAATCATCCTTACCAACGATAGAGATGTTACCCAATTTGATAACTAGCGGACCTTCGTTTGTCACAACACGATAACCTTTGGTATAATTATCTCCCTCTCCCGACTCATATACTTCAATAGTATAGTTGTCAGTAAACCTCTTTCTCTCATTTTCGTTTTTGTAAATCTCAGAATCCTTTCCTTCGCCAAAGTTGAGATTGAAATTTACATTGTAATCACCAGTGGTGTATTCGACGGGGATCTGGGTAGCGTTGGTAGAGAACATCGTTTGAATGATAATTATTTATCCAAAGTATATTAATCAATTTTTTATTTTTTTATATAAAATTTATTCATATAAATAACTCTAATAATGAAAATCAAATTATTAACTTTATTATTATTATGTATTCCAGTATATGCTTTTAAAAATACTAATATGCTATCCATGAAAATTAACAAAAGTATTAATATGAAAATACAACCCAAACATATTAATAATTTTTATAAATCTAATAAATTAAAAAGTTATTTAAAATTAACGAGACCCGAAGGACTTCCTTATGAGTTCGCAATGCCATTATTTGGTAGTTATTTAGCAACAAAAAGCTTATCAGTAATTATAAATCCATATGCATTATTAATGGGTATAATAAGTGCAATAGTTGCCAGCAATTCAATGGTAATAAATGATTATTATGATTATAATCTTGGAACTGATACCGAAAAAAAATATAAAGTACTTAATAATAATGAATTGACAACAGAAGAAGTTCTATATTTTTCTACATACTTAGCAATAACAAGTTATTATTTATGTTCTTTAATAGCTAATAATATGGTAAGAGATATTATATCAAATACAATAATAATCACATATTTATATACACCTGTTTTTAAAAGTATTCCATTAATAAAAAATGTAATAGTTGCATTAATTATAACACAAGCTCCATTAACTGGTGCCCTTATAGTTGGTGGCAATTATCAATATGTTATTCCTGCAATAATATATCTATTTAATTTTATAATGTGGCAAGAAATAATGCTAGATATTATTGATATAAATGGTGATAAAAAAAATAATATTAATACTATTCCGGTTTTATATGGATATAAAAAAGCGAATATTATTGGTTTGGGATTTCTTTTATTAGGCACAATGATTCCATATGGATTATCTATATCATTTATATTTATACAACTTCCTTTAATATTAATAAATTTATACGCTATAAAAAAAAATAAAATTATAAAAAAAAGTACAATAAATATTTCTAAAATAATTATGCTATTATCCGGTATATATATGTGTAATATATAAAAATTGATATATATAGATAATTATTCTTACTATATGCATAGTATTATTGGACATCGTGGTGCAATTACATATGCTGTTGAAAATACAATATCATCTATATATGCTGTAAAAGCATTAAATCATAATTGGATTGAGGCTGATGTTATGCTTACAAAAGATAAAGTTCCTATAATGTTTCATGATGAAACTCTTGATCGTTTAACAAATATAAAAGGTAATATAAATAATTATAATTATAATGAATTAAAAAATATTAAATTAAAAAATACAAATAATAAAATAGCACTATTACGTGATTTTATTGAAAAATGTAATGAATTAAAAATTAATATAATGTTGGAATTAAAAACATATAATGAAAATGAATATCAGCTAGTAAATAATGTAGTAGAAATAATAAAAAAAATTAATAATATTATTATTTTTACATGTTCTTATTCTAAAAAAATATTAGAATATCTTAATTTATTATATCCAAATAAAAATTATATATATATTGTTGATGAAATACCCGACGATTGGTATGAAACTGTGCAAAAATATAAATGTAATGGTATATCAGTAAATTATGATAGTAATGATTTAATTGATATTAAATTATGTAGTGATAAAATACCCACATATTGTTTTACAATTAACACAAAAAAAGATTATAATAATACAAAAAAAATAAATATAAAAGGTATAATTACAGATAAACCAGAATTATTTTACAAAAATATCACATAAATAAAACAAAAGCATATAAAATATCACAACGGATGAAGCATACATTTATAATATAATTATCAATTTATTTTTATATATCATTCAAATGGGCTATTATATGAAAAAATTGATTTAGACAAAGTAAATAAATACTTATACAACTATGAAAGGTTCAGCAATTGTTTATGGACATCACACATGGGAAACACTGGTAGAAATAAAAGAAGATATATATAATGAATTTATAGTAAAGGAAACTATAAAAGACCCCCAATATATATATATTGATATATAAGAATATCATAAAATATTATAAGAAATGGGTGATTATAAATACAAAATTATTCTAAAAAAAACAGATAATAATATTGTTAATACAATATACGAAAAAGTTAAATATATATATTCAAATGATAAATTATGGTTATTAAATAGTTTAAAAACATATGTTTTTAACCATTTGAAACTACCTTTATACGATAAAAAAGATATGGAAGAAATAGTATATAATTATGGAATACAAAAAGCAATTCAATATTATATTTTAAACAAAAAATATTATGAAGAAATTATGAATTTAGTAGAACACGATGAAACTAATTTAATATATGGAATAGCATATTATATAATATTTGAATATTTTGAATTTAGAATTATAGAAAATTAAAGCTATTGTTTCCATTTTTTACCACATATTAAACAATTCATAAATAGTGTTGAAGCTTCATCGCCAGAACGCGTTTGCAATTCATAATAACTGACTTTCTTACTTTTGCATCGTGAACAAGTAATCATATCAGACATGGCAACAAGCTTAATTTCATAAGCAGCTTTAAATCTACGTTGATTTTTATCAACAATTTCTTTCCATCTTTCTGGAAAAACATCGTGATATTGCATATATGGTAACATATGTGGGTGAAATTCCTTATTTATTAACATACGTTTTTTTAAGCTTTTATTACCAATATAGCTATCTTTTTTAATATTAGAATATATACTTCTTGATATATTGATGTATATATCTAATAAATTTTGATTTTTCCAAGATAATTGTATGCCATAGTTATTAGCATAATCAATAGTAGCATTAAAAACACCTATTTCTAAATCTTTTGCTTGTAATTCTGGAATTTTCAATTTTTTCCTCAATATATCTATAAAATCATCACGTACCTTATTTTTATTAAAGTTATTGCTACTATCTTGATTAGCTACAATATTATTATTTAATTCTGTATATTTTTTAATTTCTTCTTCAAGATTATATAATTTATATTCTTCCGAGGCCATAATATAATTTGTAAATAATATTAGAACCTATCATTTTTTTATATATATTAAATAAAAAATGATATAATCATTAATAAGATTATTATCATTAATGAATAATATAAATATTAAAGAATTAGTAAACGATAATGTTAATATAGTTGAATTATATTTTGTAAATAAAAAACTTGATAATAATGTAATAAATGTAATGATGTCTCGTGATATTGAAAACAAAATAGATAAATTGTATAAAAAAACAAAAGAAGAAAATTATAAAATGTATTATATGAAAGATAAGGTTTATACATATGAATTATCAAATGATAACCAATATGTAACTTCCAAAACTAAGAAATTAGACACATTTTATAAAACAAAAAAAAGCAATATTTATATAATAAGTTCTAAAATAGACAAATATCCACAATACGTATTTCCATGCACAAATGATATAGATAATATAAGTGAAATAAATATTAAAGAATATAAAATATCAAACAGAGTTTCATTGATAATTAAAAATGAAGTTCTTGATAATATCAAGACGTTGTTAATTGAATATAAACATTCAACAAATGTTGAAATGGATAAAATTACGGAAATTGTAAATAAATTGGTTAAAAATATTGAAGTAATCTTAAATAATGAGGATATATGACGATTTTATGGTTCTCTTGACTAAATCTAATAAACTGATCACCAGTATAATCATACATTTTTTTTCTTTTCCTTGTTTTAAATATATTTAAATCTAGAATTATTACATGAGACATAGTAATTTCAACTATGAATATATATATTTTTCCAAATATTAAATCATTAAAATAGTAAAAACCTGTATGAAAATAGTTCAATTTATTTTTCCATTCTATTATATAATTTTTACAATCAGTATTTAAGATATCCCAGTTATTCTTCATAAAAATGACGAATACCTATTTTTCAATAAGATAATAAAAATTGATAGGTACTATTATATAATAATACTTATTATTAGCTAAGATGACTATGACTAACGATGCAATTAACTACCATGAATTCTCTGATTTTGTCACAAAAATGAATAATTCATATGAATGTCAGGATGACGACTTAGATGCAATTAAGACATTGCTTGATTCTTACTCAACATTCATGGTAACAAAAAAACATTCTAATGAATATATCAAAGATATGAGAATGGAATCTATTATAAATAATTATGAATTTTACAAAAATGCAAAATATAATAAAGATGATATGGTTAAGTATTATAAAACAAATATAGTTGATCATTTCAATAAAACACTTGACCCACCTAAATGTTTCTTTACAGAAGTTGCCAGAGAAAAGCGTCAAGATGCCGAAAATGAATTATTTGAAAAAGAAACAGAAGATATCTATCATCATTATGATAGTATTAATAAAAAATATAAATATTTCAATGAACTATCACAGAAAAATAACGATGACGAAAGTGAAGAATATGAAGAAGAATATTATGAAGATACCGATGAAGATATCTATTTATCAACAGATAGCGACGATTACGATTATTACTATTCTGAATATGAATCCGACTATATATCAGATGAATATTAAATGCATGCAGCTCTTACTACTATTTTATAGTTATATGTTATTTTTGAACCCATTATTTCAACAACTTTGGGTTGCGCTAATTTAACGCGTTTAGCTACATATTTCATTATTTTTTTATCTGTACCATTTGTAGTTTCGCGTAAATCAAATTTTAATTGTTTTTTAGTTTTATGCTTTGTTTTAGCAGCTTTTTTAAATAATTGTGATGCAGCTTTTTTAGCTGCCGATAGTGGATTTTTAGATGTATATCTACCGCCTTTTTCTTCAACATTAGAAGAATCAACTGTGAAAGTTCTTTTTTCTCCCATTATTTATCTAATATAGTAGTATAAAATTTTTTTACATATGGATTAATTTTAAATGAGTTTTTATCTACACTAATTATTTTAATAGAATTTAAATTTTTTGCTCGCGATAAAGCAGTATATGTTTGACCATGAGCAAATATATTTGCACCTAAATCAAGTTCAACAGCATCAATTGTCATACCTTGTGATTTATGAATTGATAATGCATAACTTATACAAATAGGCATATGCATTATATATGATGTTTTTTTATTCATAATATCTTTATAATAATTAATAGTATGAACATTATTATTTACATCTTCGATTATTACAAATTCACTACCTAAATGTTTAATGACACCTCTTGTACCATTTACAAGACCTTTAGAAATATCTATATTTCTTGTAATAATAACTTGTGCATTTTCTGTTAGTTCAATATTATAATTTAAAGCTGTCTTTTCATTTCCTTTACTACATATTGCATTATAAACACGTGATTGATAACCCTTATCCTTTAATAGTTGTAATTGAATATTATTAATTTTATGAACATCAATATTAGTAGGATATAATTTAGTAGGTATTATATTATCTGAAAATTGGGTATCTTTAAGTTTTTCTAAAACAGTAATAATATTATCAGTACACTTACCTTTTCTAACAATATTAAGAATTTTTTGAAACAATTGATCCCCCGATTGTCTAACTAATTCTTCAAGAATAATAATATCAATTTCTGATTTTTCCCATACTTTTGAAAGAAAACAATAAAGCCCTTTTACAGGTGCTAATTGGCAAAAATCTCCAACAAATATCATTTGAATACCTCCGAATGGTTTATTTGCTAATTTTTCATCTATAAGATGACCACGTATTGTTGATAATATTTCAGATATTTTTTCAAATAATATATTATCTAACATGGATATTTCATCAATTATTAATACATCTAATTTTACAATTCTATCGCGTATTTTTTTATTTGCAATTATATTTTTAATAATATCCGATACTTTACTATTACCTAAACCAATACCTAAATAAGAATTAATTGTTTGCCCACCTATTAATACAGATGCTGATCCAGTTGTTGCTGTTAGACCATAATATTTATTATTTTCATTTAGTAAATTTGTTATATATTTTATAGTAAATGATTTTCCTGTACCTCCGGGACCTGTAATAAGAATATTTTTACCATTTAATACAGCTTCAACAGCCAGGCGTTGTTTTGTATTTAATGATTCCATTAAATATAATAAAATAAATAATTATAATCAATTTTTTCTTAATAGATTTTTAAACATAGTAACAAAAGGGCCATCATCAACTTCGTATGTTTTATTAGAACTATTTAATATTTTTGGTATAAAAACCTTACCAACTATAATTCTATAATATATATTAAATATAATATAAATGTAAACTAATAATACCAACTCATTATATATATTATATTTCGCTGTTTTATAAATTAGCGCGTATACTAATAATAAATATTTTATAAATAATATTGTTAAATTTCCATAAATAACGTAATTATAATGATTTGTTATTTTACATAAATTATTTTTAGTATAAATATATTGAGCTAAAAATACTATTAGTAAAGATATTATTGGAAAAGTAATATTTAAAAATATAGAAATTATTGCCCACGCAAATATCCAATATGATAAATATACATCAAATCTATCAAATAAATTTGTTGTCATTTTATAATTTCTCAATATATTTTTTAATTGCCATATTTCTTTTATTATATGCTGATATAAATATATTATTATTTTTTTGAATATATCTAACCACAGCATTATGATATATCTCTTCTGATGTTGGACAATATGTATAATACCATTTAATTAATGTAGGTTTTTCAATAATATTTGTAAATTTGAAATTATATTCCTTACACATATACAATATTGCTCTGGATATAAAACCACGCGATTCACTATTGGGTACAAACAATTTACGTTTATGATTTACATAATTATCATATTCCAAATGTTTCCAATTTTTATCATTAAAGTCAATATAATCGCAATATTTATAGTTAGAACGATTTACATTAAGTGTATTTAATGTTTTAATTATGTTATGCATATCTTTACTTTGATATTCATTTAAAAGTGATTGTGGATATACATGTTCAGCTGTTAAAAACTTATTTTTATCAAGATAAATAACATTCAAATTAAACTTTGTATATAATGTTGGCATCTTAGTATCATAAATTATAGTGCGTCTAATTATATTATGGTCTGGTATTACTATTGAATTTGTATAACATCTTATAAAATTCACATGTAATAAAAATGTTATTAAAATTTTTTTTAACATTTAATAAAAGAATATATTATAATTTTATATCATTGTTAATATTTAGCTGCTATATTGGGATAAAGTTTTGTAAAAAACTCATACATATTTTGGTGTATATCTAATTTTTTATTTGGTACATAATAATTTATTATATTTTTTGATTCAAAATCACCATGTATCCAATAATGTATCATAATAGGTTTCATTGGATATTCTCCTTTTTTTACCATATTCCAATCATTATTAGTAAATGAATTATTTTCTAATTTTAAATCGTTGATTGGATAAATTAATTCTCTATCATCAATTATATGTATATAATCTTCTTTATTAGCAAAGTTTTTCATCATCATTTTAATATAATTACCACCAAATATATCAAACTTGTCAAAAATATTCACGCCATGTTGCAAAATACAATCTGATATTCCTCTAAGTAATTTATCAACAAACTTATTGTCCTTATTAGCTGCAAAAAATGCATTGCAAATATACTTATCATCATTATATAATAATTTTGTTTGACCAATTGGTTCATATGATATATAAAATTTATCACTTGTTAAATCAATTAATTCTGAAAAGTCTCTTGTTACTAAAACATCCAAATCAATATAAATTCCACCAAAATGTTTAATTAATAGTATTCTACTAATATCTCCACGTTGCACACCTGTTCGCGCTAACATATATATATTGTAATAATTTGGATAATTATTATTTATAAATTCTAAAATACTTTTATCAGACCATAATTTAAATGTATACCCTTTACTTTTTAATAATTTAACATTTTCATCATATAATAATTTTAAAATAGGCGGTAATGTATCAGATTTCCATGTTTGATGTATAATTTTTGGTATCATTTTATTTTTATTATATATATATTGTTTATATATTTAATATGAAATCTCTGTCAATAATTTATCAGTAATTATATCAGTTAATATAATAGTATTAATTACTTTTATATTACATATATCAAGTTTAGGAACATATAACGACGTTACATTAAAATTACCAATAATATTAAGTACCCATACAAATTTAAAAATAATTAAATGAGCATACATATTTAATGTAGCGTCATTATAATATACTAAACAATCTTTATAATAATATACTGGTAATATATGTAATATAATATTACATATAAAATATTCACATGATAATAATGATCTTTTAGATACATTATTAAATATGCTTAAATATCTCAAAAAAGGATTAATACCTTCCAATTCTTCAAATAATATTCTTTTATCATAAATAATAAAACTATGAAATAATATAAATATTTGTAATGAATTAAAAGCTATAAATTTATCAATAATTTTATTGTAATAATCAAAATAATTATTATTAATATAATTTACTACTATCATAAAAATATTCCAACTTGTATATTGACATAACTTTTTTTTTATAGCTATATTTTCTACAAATATTTCTGATAATTTTTTAGTTACAGGCATCATAGTTAATATTCCAATTAAAAAAATTTCAAATTCATTTATTAAACTCATTAAATATAATTACTAATTAAGGTATATATAATCTTATATATTTTAATCTAATGGAGATGAAGTAATATCCATTCCACAATATTCTACACTTTTTTTATCAAAATCTTGTTTAACATATATACCAATATTTATAGCTTCTTCTAATATCCATTTAAAATTATCCCAGAATTCTTTTGTATGACCGATACTTACAGATGCTAAATGAGCAAATTCATGTAATACAACAAACATCATAGTATTAATATCAACTAATTTATCACCATTACGCAAACATAATACAATTTGTTCACCTTTATTAATTGAATAGCTAGTATAACCAGGTGTTGTAACGCCTTCTTTTAGACTATTTGGTTTAAAATTCATTTTTAAATTTGCTACACGTTTGTCATCAGAACCAAATGTCTTTTCCATATGTTCTAATAATGTTATAAGACGTTTTTTTATTTTAGCAATTAAGTCAGCTGCTTCTTTTGAGTTATCTTTTATTTGCACCGTGTATTTTTCATTATCTACACTACTTGTAACTTGTATTAAATCTTTTTCATTATACATATTTATAATATAATAACCACCTATAATTATAGAAAATAGTATAACTAAACCTTCTGTTCCTACTTCCATTCTCTATTTATTATAATAAATTAAAAATTGATTTTCACTATTTAAAAGAAATAGTATTCTATTAATTATAATGGATTTTCCACGCAAAACTTATGAACCAATTACACCTAAAAAAGATGTAGTTGAATTTCAAATTACTGACATATATGTTCCTGAAAATGATAAAAATAAAGAAAGGGATTATGATGAGCTTTATACTCTTTTAATATATGGAACATGTGAAAATGGTGCAACCGTTTGTGTTGATGTAAAAAAATTTGCCCCATTCTTTTATATTAAACCACCTGAATCATGGGAAGAATTAAGTGATGGGGCGTTTGAAAATAAAGTGGCTGAGTTCAAGGAATATATTTTATCTCAAAAATATATGTCGCGATATATGAACCGCGAATATGAAAGAAAGATTATTCCAAAGAATATGGAAAGTCATTTCAAGGATTTAACTATTGTTAGAAAAAAGGATTTCTGGGGTTTTACCAATAATAAAGTATTTCGCTTTATGAAGGTATGCGTAAAATCAATGAAATTATATAACACATTAAAATACTATTTTAAAACTTTGGAAAAAAAAGGTTTTACACAATATGAAAGTAATATTGACCCTTTCTTAAAATATCTTCATATTCAAGATATTAAGCCATGTAGTTGGATTCGGATTGAAAAATATGAAATTAATGATGATATAAGTAGATGTGATTATAATATTGTTTCAAATTATAAAAACTTAATTGCTATTGAAAAAAATAAAATTGCTCCAATACTTATTACATCTTTTGATATTGAATGTACTAGTAGTCATGGTGATTTTCCAGTAGCCAAGAAAACTTACAGCAAAGTAGCACAAGATCTTGCTTTGGTTGCAAAAGCAGGATATGAATGTGATAAAGATTTTATTGTAAATTGGATTCAGAATATATATTTAGATGATATTGTAATTGATGAAGCTACTAATCTTAAAATTAACAGAGTTTATGCTAAACGTAAAATTACAAATGAATATATTCAAAATATTCCAATATTATTGAAACCTGTTATTTCTGATATTGTAAGTATTCTTGAAAAAATAGCATCATCGGTTAGTGATAATTGTGATGATGAAGATGAAGAAGATAATAATATGACATTAGCAGAAATAAATGCCGAAGAAACTAAGATATGCAAGATTTTAGATGATATATTAATTCCACTTGAAGGTGATAAAATTATTCAAATTGGTACAACAGTCCATTTGTATGGCTCAGATAAAATAGTATACAAAAATATAGTATCACTAGAAACATGTGATGATATTGAAGATTGTGAAGTAATTTCTTGTAAAAATGAAAAAGAATTACTCAACAAATGGAAAGATGTAATGAACAATCTTAATAGTGATATTATTACAGGATACAATATATTTGGTTTTGATATGCCTTATATTTGGGATAGAGCAAAAGAGCTAAATATTATAGAAGATTTTAGTATCGGTCTTGGTAGATTAATTACTCGCAAAAATAGTCTTGTTGAGCAACAATTATCATCATCAGCAATGGGAGATAATATTCTAAAATATATTGACTATGATGGTATAGTTTTAATTGATTTACTTAAAGTTATGCAGAGAGACCAAAAGCTTGATAGTTATAAACTTGATAATGTAGCATCAATATTTTTAGGAGATAAAAAGAACGATTTGAAACCACAAGAAATTTTTAGTAAGTTTAAAGGAAATAGTGCTGATAGATGCGAAATAGCTAAATATTGTATTCAGGATTGTTGTCTTATTAATCGTTTAATTCATAAGTTAAAAATTATTGAAAATAACATTGGCATGGGTAATGTATGTTTAGTTCCATTAAACTTTTTATTTAGAAGAGGACAAGGTATTAAGATATTTTCATTGATTGCTAAGCAATGTATGGAACGCGATACTTTAATTCCTGTTATTAAGTCATTTAGAGAAAACGCAATTGAAGATGAAGATGGATATGAAGGTGCTGTTGTATTAAATCCAAAAGAAGGTATTTATCTAAATGAACCAATAGTAGTATTTGATTATGGTTCTCTATATCCGTCATCTATGATTGCAAGAAATCTATCACACGATTGCTATTTAATAAATGAAAAATATCGCGTAGATGACCCCAATATCGAATATAAAGATGTTTCATATGATTTGTATGAAGGTAAAGGGGATAAGAAAAAAAAGATTGGTGAGAAAGTGTGCACATTCGTTCAATATAAAGATGGCAAAAAAGGTATTATTGCAGATATTCTAGATATGCTTCTTAAAAAGCGTAAAACAACTAGAAAAAAAATTGAATATCAAAGTATTATTGATATAAAAGGAAAAAAATATTCTGGACTTTGCACAGAAAAAGATGACAAATATGAATTATTGGATGTTGATACAAATGAAAAAGTAACTATCAATAAATCTGATGTATCAGAAATATTAGAAACATATAATACATTTGAACAAGACGTATTTGATGCTCTACAATTAGCTTATAAAATTACAGCAAATTCACTTTATGGTCAAATTGGTGCTAGAACATCATCAATCTATCTTAAAGATATTGCTGCATGTACAACAGCAACAGGTAGAGAAATGATTATGTTAGCAAAGAAATTTGTGGAAGATAACTATAATGCAGATGTTATTTATGGTGATACAGATTCTATTTTCTGTAAATTTCCATTAAAAGATAATGAAGGTAATATAGTTCAAGGTAAAGATGCTCTACAATTTGCAATTAAAACTGGTGTAGAGGTTGAAAAAGAAATAGCCAAGATTATGCCTAAACCGCAAAAACTAAATTATGAAAAATCACTTTATCCGTTTATCTTATTTAGTAAAAAAAGATACGTCGGTAATTTGTATGAATTTGATGTTAATAAATATAAGCAAAAATCTATGGGTATTGTATTGAAACGCCGTGATAATGCTCAAATAGTAAAGAAAATTTATGGTGGTGTTATTGATATAATCTTAAAAAAGCAAGATTTGCGTGCATCAATTGAATTTCTTCAAGAAGAATTGTCTGATCTTGTTCAAGGTAAAGCACCAATAAGCGATTTAGTAATTACTAAAAATCTACGAGCATCTTATAAGGATCCTTCTAAGATAGCACATAAAGTTCTCGCTGATAGAATTGGTGCTCGCGATCCAGGCAATCGCCCTGTTGTAAATGAGAGAATACCATATGTATATATTAAAACAAATAGCACATCAGGACTACAAGGTGATAAAATAGAAAATCCTGAGTATATAGTTGAAAATAAATTAATCCCGGATTATCTACATTATATTACAAATCAAATTATGAAGCCTCTTTTACAATTATATGCGCTTTGTTTAGAAGAATTGCCTGGATATGATAAGGATGATAATTATTGGAATGAAGTAGATAAAAATCTACAAATTAAACCAATATATCAAGATGAAGTCAAAAGGCGTAATCGTATCGATAATCTGAAACTTCAAATGGTAAAAGCATTATTGTTTGATAAATATATTGAGATTTTATCTGAACCTAAGAAACCTCGTAGTAAAAAAGTTAAAGAAATTCAAGATGCAGATAGTAATGTAGTTGTGGATACAAAACCCGAAAAAATCAATTCAAAAAAGGTAGATACTACTATTCCAGATGGAGTTTGCAAAGTAGATATTAAAATAACTAAAAATCAAAAATCTGGTAAAATTGTAGCTGACGCATCTATTATTGATAATAAAACTAAAATATGGAGTTATCATAATGATGATTGTAAAAACAAAGAATCAGAAACTATGAAAATAATTAGCGATATACTGAAACTTAATCAAGAAAAGACATATATGATTGCTTTAAATAACAAAGCATTTGTAAAAGATTACAATGAGGCACTTATTAATTATATTGAACTAACTAAAAAACAAGATAGTAATATGATGGAAAATATATTTAAAACACAAAACCTAGGTGCATTAAAATTAGTTAATAAAATTCGCAAATACTCAGATATCATATTAAATCACAAATCATTCTCATTTATCATTAAATAAATATTTAATAATAAAGTTAGCCTTTTCCTTACCAACACCTTCAATTTTACATAATTCTTTATTTTTGTTATCACAATCTTTTAAAGTATCTATTAAAGATACCATATTGGGATAAGTAGATGCTATATTTTTTGCGATAACATTTGAAATATATGGTATTTGCGATAACTGCATAATGTAACAAGTATTTTCATCAATATTTTCTATTTTTTTCTTTTTCAGTTTTATGCAACTTGTATAGTCAGTATCTTGTTCTCCATTATTAATAAAATATTGAGGATTATCAATAATCTTTGTTGATATCGTTAATATTAATGTTGCTGTTTCATTGGTATTTTTAGTATATAATACTCTGATATTATCTCTAAACATAGTATGTAAATATGCACCTTGTAACATACGCGATTTATTATATGTTTTAGATGATAACACATCATCTCCTTCGATTATATATGATATTTGCTTTTGTGTATAATTAGCTAACATACGAGTTTTCTGCTCTTTATATCTACCATCTTGAATAGAAGATTGCAAATCCCCTGTTGTTTTTCTTTCAAATATAAAAAATATATCATTATAAACAATATGTATATCACCCAATTCAATATTTTCTTTTATAATTTTTATTTTATCATTATAAGTATCTAAATCACGAGCAATTATATCTTCGTATAGTTTATGTTCTCTTGCATCAATTATTATTATTAATTTATTAGACATAATATTATTTTTATTAACATTTTTTTATATGATAAATTAAAAATTGATTATATTATTATTGTAAATAATTACTATTAATAATGTCTACAACTCAGGTACCTCAATATTTCATCTGTCCTATAACTCACAATATAATGAGTGAACCTTATGTAGATAATGAAGGTAATTCTTATGAAGAAGTGGCAATCAAACAATGGTTAATGAATAATAACACATCACCTATCACACGTTCTCCATTGCATGTATCAGATTTGAAACTTAATCGTTCTCTACGGGATGCTATTCAAGCATTCTTGAACCCAGCAAGTATTAATACACAAAACGAACAAGAAATTAAAGCAGATTTTACTATTGAAGAAAATCCTATTGAACTTAAAACAAGTAGGAATAATAATATTGTAACAGTTTCTGTTAATCCTATTAATGGGAAAGTTGAAGTACCAAATGAGCTTGTTATTGTTATTGATGTATCCGGTTCAATGAATGCAGCTGCTTATGTTGAACAAGATAAAAGACAAATAGATGTTGGTTTTACAATTCTTGATATTACAAAACATGCTATTAAAACTGTTATTGAATCATTAAATAACAATGATAAAATTTCAATTGTTACATTCTCAGATACAGCAAAAGTAGTTTGTGGTATGACTAATATTACTAATTCAAATAAAACATATTTGAAAAGTTTGGTAAGTAATCTTAGAACAGAAGGTTGTACAAATGTATGGGCAGGTTTAAGTATGGGTCTCAAACAATTTTCTAATATAGAAAATAATAATGTTTGCAATAAATCATTGATGTTTATGACAGATGGTATTCCAAGTGAACATTTGCTTCCACCAAGAGGTATAGTAGAAAGTTTAAATAGAAGTTTAAAATCAATGACAATTAAGCCTACGATTTATACATTTGGATTTGGATATTCACTTGATACCAAGGTACTTGCTGATATTGCCAATTCTGGTAATGGAACATTTTCCTTTATTCCTGATTCAGGATTTGTTGGAACTATTATTATTCATGCTATGGCTAATATAAAAACAGCGTGTGGTACTAATACTAATGTAAAAATTACAACAAATGGTGATACAAAGATTAAAAAGATTTATGGATATAACAATACAAATTGTGTTAAACTTAATACAATTAATTACGGGCAAAATAAAGAATTTGCTATTGAGTTTGAAAATGATAAACCTGATTATTCTATTGAATTAGAATATAACTCTTATACAAATAATATTACTATTGTTAAGGCAATTAAAGAAGATTATAAAGATAATACTGATATTATAATGCGACTTGAATTTGTAGAATTATTGCAAAAAATCATAGATACTATGCCCAATAAAAATACAGCTTCAATTTATATTAATGACTATATTACCAAATATGACAATGATAGTCTTATTGTAAATGATCTTAAAGATCAAGTAATTATGGCTATTTCAACTGATGCCATTTATGGTAAATGGGGTAAAAATTATCTTTATTCTCTTATGTTTGCCCATAAAGAGCAACGATGTAATAATTTCAAGGATAAAAGTGTATCAGTATATGGTGGCACGCTATTTAATGAATTAGTTGATAAAATTGATGAAATTTATGCAAATATGGAACCACCTAAGCCATCTAATCAAGTAAGAAATTGTGATGTATCAACAAAAAGTAATGGAATTACTAAAAATCCTACTACTGATAGCGTTTTACAATTTAAACAAAGTTTTCACAATGCAAGCGGTGGTTGTTTTCATGAAAATAGTGATGTACACGTTTATCCAAATAATATTAAGAAATGTAAGGAAATTGTTAAAGGTGATATGGTATTTACTAATTATAATTATTCAAAAGTATTGTGTGTTATTAAAATTAAATGCAACAATAATATATCTAATATGGTAATGTATAACGAAGGATTAACAATTACCCCATATCACCCTATTATGTGTGACGAATGGAGATTTCCGATTACTTTAATAGATTCAGAAGATGTATATTGTGAGTATATGTATAACTTTGTTTTAGAAAATAAACATATTATTGTAATTGGAAATACTATGTGTGCCACACTTGGACATGGATTTACTGATAATGATGTAATTAAACACGATTATTATGGAACAGATAAGGTAATTAATGATCTCAAAAGTTTTAATGGTTTTGATAATGGTCTAATAACATTTGACTCTAATTGTATTATTAGAGATAATAAAAATAATGTTATCGCCTTCGATGCAAAAAGTGTATGCTAATAATAAATAAAATAATAAATATAATATATATATATACTAATTCATTCTTTTTCTCATTAGAAAAACATTCTATATTTTTTATGTCACTAATTATAGGTTTTCCATCTTCACAAAAAGCGTTTTCAATAGGTTTACTTCCACCTCCGCCCATTTCTACATATATATATTTTTATTATTTTGTGAATAATGCTTTTTATCTAATATATAATTCTTTTAGTTTATCACGTATATTTTCATTCCTATTATGAAATAAAAATTGTATCATAGTTGCAGGTTCTATGTAATACTTATTACTTATCATTACTTTCTTAAATAAATAATAATTAAAGTTATTTTTATTATATTTAAATTGTCTATATAAAGATTGTAATATTATATATATATTGATAAATTAAGTATGTCTGGATGGCAAGAAGATGCTATTTATTATAAAGTAAGTAATAAAAAAGATAATTTGCAAAATAAAGAGCTCTTTGATATTGTGATATGTCTAGGTGCAAAAGATAAAGATATTATTAATGAACAAATTAAATATACAAAAAGAAATATTATTGGTTATAGAAATATATATATCATATCATATGATCCCAATTTAAGTATTGAGGGATGTATTACTATAAATGAAAATATATTTCCATTTTCAATGAAAAATGTTAATAATATTCATGGTGTTTCCAATAGAAATGGGTGGTATTTACAACAACTATTTAAATTATATGCTGGATTTATAATACCTGATATATTAGATAAATATTTAGTAATAGACTCTGATACTTTTTTCATTAAACCTGTAAAATTTATAGAGAATGATAAATGTTTATATAATTATGGTTTTGAATATAATTTCCCATATTTCTATCATATGAAATGTTTAGATTCTAATTTCACAAAAGTATTTCAAGATAAATCTGGTATATGTCATCATATGATATTTGAAACCAAATATATAAAAGAAATATTTAAAATAGTTGAAACAAATCATAACGATTTATTCTATAATGTTTTTTTAAAATCTGTAAATTTAAATTATAATTCGGGAGCATCAGAATATGAAATATATTTTAATTATATTTTTAAATATCATGCAGATAATGTAAAAATAAGAAAACTAAAATGGATTAATACGGATATTCTGGATACTAATAGTGATAATGATTATATTTCTTATCATTGGTGGATGCGAAAACAATAAATAAACACTATTAAGTAAAAAATGATTATATAATTATCTTATAAAAATAAAATATGAAGAGCTTAATAATAGTAGAAAGTTTTACTAAAACAAAGACTATTAAAAAATATGTAAATGATGATAGTTTTAATGTAACATTTACAGGAGGGCACATATATAATTTACCCAAAGAAAAATTAGGCTTTGATACTGAAACTTGGAAAATAGAATATATTAAAACAAATCCCAAAATAATAAGTAATATTCGTGAATTAGCGAGGAAAGCTGATATTATCTATTTAGCAGCTGATCCAGATATGGAAGGAGAAGCAATTGCAAATAACGTAAAGCATGCTATTAAAGATATTATTAAAGATAAAAAATGTCATAGAATAACATTTAATGAGATTACACCAAGTGCTATTAAAAATGCAATTGATAATCCTAGAAATATTGATATGGATATTGTAAATGCACAAGAGACACGAAGGATTGTTGATAGATTAATAGGATATAAAGTATCACCAGTATTATGGTCAAAATTTAATAAAAATTATCTTAGTGCAGGTAGAGTTCAAATTGCTGGATTAATCATATGTATTAATCAAAAAAATTTAATTATTTCAAAAGAAATTAAAAAATATTGGAAAATAGAAGCCAAGTTTATATTTGAAAAAAAATCTAAAAAATCTAATATAACAGGTATATTACAGAACGATGATAACGACTATAAATCATATGATATAGATAGTGTAAAACGCATTATGAATAGTTTAGAAATAATGTCAAAATGGAAGACATCTTTTGAAATAAAAACTAGAAGAGTATCGCCACCACCTCCATATACAACTACTACTATGCAACAAGATAGCTATAATAAATTTAAATTTAATGCAAAAAATACTATGAAAATTGCACAGGATTTATATGAAAATGGTTTAATTACTTATTTGCGAACAGATTCTACAAATATATCAGAAGATGCAAAAAAGAAGTTTCTTGGATATATTAAAAATACTTATACTGAATCCTATGCTAAATATAGAACTTATAAAACAAAAGTAAGTAATGCTCAGGAAGCACACGAGGCTGTTCGTATAACCAATCCTAATTTAGAGACTTGCCATTTTGAAGGATGTAATAGTGGGCATACTAAACTTTATGATATGATAAGAAAACGCACATTAGCATCATTAATGACTGATGCTGAATATTCTGATATAATTATAACAATAAATAATAATACTTATAAATTCAAAGCTGTTAATAGTTATATGACATTTGATGGATTTAATATCGTTTATGGTAATAAAATAGAATCATATAATGACTTTCTAAAATTACTAAAAGAACTATGTTATTTATATGAAATTAATTCAAATGGAAATATTGATGATATTCCTTCAATGTATAATGAAGTACAACTAATTAAACAATTAGAAAAACAGGGTATCGGGAGACCATCTACATATGCAACTATAATTGATAAGTTGATTGAAAAGAAATATGTTGAATTAGGACAAAATCCCCAACAAGAATATAATGTAGAAAATATGAAAAAAAAAGACAAAGATATAATTACTAGTAATAAAGTAATTAACCTAGGTGGTAAACAAAAAGATCTATTAATTCCTACTGAACTAGGAAATGATGTAATAAAATATATATATGACATAATGCCTTATTTATGCGATTTAAAATTTACTTCAAATATGGAAAATGATTTGGATGATATAATTAATGCAAAAAATAGCAAGAATACTATATTAAAAAGCATTTATGGAAAAATAGAAGGTTCTTTAAAAGATATTACATTGACTCCTGTGAAAAAAGATGTAGTAGAGTATAAAACTGGTATTATTTCAACGCGATATGGTTATTGTTATTATAATAAAGATAAAAATCAATATACTAATATTGAATCTTATTTAAAATGGAAAAAAATAAATGCAAATCAATTAAAAGAAAATGAAATTAATTTTCTTGCTTCTCTTCCTAAAAAAATTAAATACGAAAACCATGATTACTATTTAAATATTGGTAAATATGGTTTATATCTTAAAGATAGCAATAATAAGAATATTAAACTAAATAAAAATTTATGGGATAATTATATCAATTAATCATATGGTGACATACCTTTCTTACCATTTTTATACCATGAACTAACATATTCGTTATTCATATCAGGATGATATGTATTTTCATGATAATCAATATCAATACAATTAGGTATATATTTTTTACATTTCCCACAATACCATTCTTTTTTTTCTTTAAACATACTTTTATATATTTACTTTTTTTCTTTATCTTTAAGCAATTTACTTAAATTTTTATTTAAAGTATGTAATTCATACGCAATATTTGACATAGAAGTCGCTACATTTACTCCATATTCATCAGTAAAGAAGCTATTAAATAGATTATATAGATTTTCATCAGTTAATTCGTCGTCTTCGTCATCTTCGTCTTCGTCGTCTTCGTCGTTTTCGTCGTCTTCGTCATCTTCGTCATCTTCGTCGTCTACGTTGTCTTCGTTGTCTTCGTTGCTATCAGTTGTTATATCATCATCATCTTCTTCTTTTAATTCTTTATTAACAGCAACATCGTCTTTATCTTCATTTTCATTTTCATTTTCATTTGTTTCTTTAACAATACATTTAGATTTTTTCTTTTTTTTTGGAGTATTTATTTCATCTAATTTACTTATGCTATTAATAAATGACATAAAATCCACGGCATCAATTTTATCATTTTCCATTGTTTTATGAATATAATATTCACAATAGTTCTTATATCTTTTTTATAATAGTAATTATTAAGGGAATAGCAATAATGTATCAGATATATATATACATAATAGGTTTTCTAATGGGAATATTTTTATTAATATCGTTATTAAATTTTAAATTTACAAATAATTATAATAATATAAATGAACAAAATGATATAGAAGAATTTAGTAATATAGAACAAGAAAATAATATACTGGAAACATTTAAAGAAGATAGTGATTATGATAATGAAGATGAAAAAAATTTCATTAATTGTAATGAAAATATAATAAATAATTTTAAAATAGATAGATTATTAAAAAAACATTATTTAGTTACATTAATATCATCGTATAATAAAGATAATTATGACGAAGATAAAAAAATATGGTATTTAGATAATAAAAATGCAATACATAGTACAGATGGTAATATTAAACTTGATAATAATCCAGAATATATTAAATTTCCCTTAAAACCTGAAGTTGGTGGATATAATATCAGTAATTCTAAAATAGAAATAACACCTAATTATATTCAGGATGATTTAGGAATGAATTGGGAAGAAATAAAAATTATACCAAATGATTACATAGAATTAGTTGACGATGAATCTCCTAAATTTAAAAAATTACATTCAGCTTTGTTATCAGGTACTTTGAATTTTACTAGAAAAGAGGTAAAAGAATTTCCTAAAATAATCTATAATAATTATATTAAAGTAAATAAAAAAAATTATAAACCAATAATTGATAATTTAGATGTATTAAAAAATATATCTATGTTATTTACTTTAAAATTAAAAAATATTGACGGAGATATAGGTCAATTATTATTTTTAGAAAATTCAGATAATGGTAATTTAATATCTATTAATATCATAAATTCTAATAAAATCAAAGTTAATAATATTGATGATAAATGTAAAGAAGATACTAATTGTAAAAAATTTATTGAAAATCTACAAAATAGCATAAATATACATAATAATTATTATAATAATAATAGTATATCAAATAATGAATTTAAAGAATACTTAGCAAAAAAATGCGAAGATAAAGGTGAATATGTTATTAATAAAAATATGTGTGAATACATAAATAAAACTTATAATGATGAAATAGTTTATCATAATCAGCTTTATGTTAAAAAGAAATATACATTGCAAGTTAAAATAAATACATATACATATAATATTTATGATGTAAATGAAGATATTTTTAATAGTGAATATACTTTTATGGCATTAACAATTAATAATGATAATATTAAATTTTATATAAATGATATTGAATTCTCTTTTAAAAAACAAGATGAAGAGAAATTATTACCACTATATCCATATATAATTAATAAAAATAAAAAATGCAATATTATATTATATAGTTTTGCAATATTTAATAAAACAATATGTGATGCTGATATGAAAGCATATAAATTATATAATAATTATTATTTATATGGTATAAATAATGATGAATAATATATAAAAATACAATAATATTATTTAATAAATATGTTAAAAGCAGCGATATATATATTGACACAAAATACAAATGAAAGAAAGATATATTTAAAAACTTGTTTATATTTTTTATTTAAAAATTTTAATTCTAAATATAAATACCCAGTTATTATATTACACGAAGGAGACTATGATAATAATTCTAAAAATGAAATTTTACTAAGTATTCGTGGTGATTGCAAAGATGTTGTTAAATTTCAAGAACTTAATAAATATGATTTTAAAATACCTGAACATATAAATATATTAAAAATGGAAAAATGTATTAATGTTGAACCAGTACCATATTGGAGAAATGATAAATATAGAATAATGTGTAATTTTTGGGTTAAACATTTTTTTAATTATTGCAAAGAATATGATTATGTTATGAGAATAGATGATGATAGTATTATTGAAGAACCAATTACAGAAGATATGTTTCAAATAATGCATGATAAAGACATGAATTATATATCAAATATAGTACATCTTGATTGTAGTATATGCAATTATGGTATGAAAGAATTTTTTGAAGATAATTATCCAGAAAAAAAAGATAAAATAAAGGAGTTATTTATGGAACATAAGTTAGAAAATGATAGTAAATATTTTAATAAATTTAAAGAGCTTTATTCAATAGTAAATGAAAAAGAATGTAATAAAAATACAATTGATATGGCAATGCCATTAATGTACTATAATAACTTTTGCATAACAAAGCCAAGTTTATGGAACTCAAATGAAATTAAAGATATAATAAATAAAATTGATAAATTGGGATATATATTTTATTATAGATGGGGTGATGCGCCATTACATACATTAATAATGACTTTATACGATAATAAAAAATTATCTAAATTTTCATTTAAATATAGTAAACGACTTCAACGCGAAGCTTTTAAAGATAATAATGGAAATCTACATAGTTTTATGCCATCAACATATGATAATAATAGTTGCATAAGTAAAAAATAATTATTTTATAGCATTTATTATAATTTCCATTTGTTTATAATCAATATCTCTATTTTTAACATAAATGCCAAAACATTTGTTTCTATAAAATATAATATCCTTATTATTTTTAATAAATTCTATAAATTGATTAATAGAATAACTATCCTTACTAAAATTAGGTACTTCATAAAAATGTTTTTTATTAATTTCAATTAGTGTTTCATTTTTTTTATGTTCTTTTACATAAATACCAAATGATACATCATCAATAATATCCATTCTAAATAAATTCATATTATTTATAATTTCATTAACTGCTTTTTTAGTAAATATAATTGATGTTCCAGATGCAAATAGTGTACCATACCATGTTGAATCAAAAATTCCACCTCCATTCCATTGTAAATTAACTAATTTACCAGTACCATAATAATAAATAGGATTTTCCTCTAAATAGCTAATTAATCTATTAAATTCTATAATAGTACTAATATTGCTTCTTACAAGATAATCATAATTAAAGTTATTTAAATATTTAAAAGCTAATAATGTTTTTTCTAAAATACCTGGAATAAAAGTTTCTTTACCATTTATATATATAATATTATCTTCAATATAGTATTCTTTTCCATAAGTATTTTTAACATATTCATTATATTTTACAAAATATGTTGATACATTGTCATTAAACTTTTTATAATAATTATTTAAAACTTTTTGCATATTTTCATAAGTACCTTCTTTAATATTATCACTAAATTTAGAATTTGAATATATAATAATATGTAGTATCTTCATTATTATATTAATTATGATATATTATTTATATCTACATTTTTTCTGTATCACTGCTATCACTGCTATCACTGCTATCACTGCTATCACTATTTATATTTAAAAATCGTAATTTATTATATGATTCACCATCACTATCATCTGATGTGGAACCACCAAAGTTAATATGAGTATCCTTGTCATTTGTTGCAGAAGTATAAGAACTATTATAATATTCATTTTTTAAAGTATTTGAAATATTATTACCATTTAATATCTCAGGGTATTTATCCTGTGATATTTTGTGTACGATATCTACTTTATTTGATTGAAATTCACGCTTTGATATTACAACAAAGTCACCTTTTTCAATTAATACACGCTTATTATATTTTCGCATATTACCTCTAATTACACCAACAACTTCATCTCCACTATTTGTTATTAAATTAACACGACAATTACCTAATAATTTTTTTACAATACCATATTCTTCACAATCAAAATTAATTTCATATTTATCATTTTTATTAGTATTAAAATTTTTTTTTTTTTTTCTAATAGATGTTTGATACATACTTTTAATAATTATTATAGAATGAAGCTTTATATTGTTTAACAGATATATATAAGAATATTAAATATATATTTATTATAAATGGATGACAATATTATAATTAAACCAACATTTTTAAATGATTCATGGGTAATGTTTTTTCATGATCCTTATGATATTGAATGGGATGCTAAGAGCTACAAAATGATAGGACAAATGTCTACCGTTGAAGATTTTATTTATTATTTTAAATCATTTAATAATTTATTTAAAAAAGGTATGTTTTTTATAATGAGGCTTGATATTATGCCGCAATATGAAGATGAACTTAATATAAATGGTGGTTGCTTTTCTTTTAAGATTTATCCAGAAGATTTAGAATTAAGATTTTTTAATTTATGTGCAAATGTATTAGGTGAAAATATTTGTAAGGAAGATGATTATATTAATAATATAAATGGAATTTCAATAAGTCCTAAGAAATTTTATTATATTGCTAGAATTTGGATTAAAGATAATAAATATGCTAAAAAAGATTTATATAATTTTGATATTCCCAAATATTCTTCTTTAATGTATAAAAATCATATATAAGACTAGATTATTAATAATTTTTATAAGATGTTATATCAATTACTTTATAAATTATATAGTATAATTAAAACATTTTTTATTTATGTTACTGTTCCATTAAGGTTATTAATAGTATATTTGGTATTATTAATAGGTGTATATATATTACATTTTTTAAATAAAGAAAGTGATATTATATTTTGCGTATTAACAATGGGGAAAATTATATTATTTATATTATCAATACACGTTAAAATATCAAACGAAGATTTTATTAAGTATATGAAATATTTATATAGTAATGAGAAATATTTATGTGTATTTACACATTCAACACTATTAGATGCATTTGTATTATTTGGAACATTGCCAAAAACAGGTTCTGTTATGTATAAACAAACAGAACTAAAATATATATTATATGATGAAAGTATTAGTGATAAATTGGGAGGAATATTATTAGATAAATCTAATATGAGTGGTACTACACAAATTATAAAAGATAGAGTAGAAAAAAGAAAATATGGTGATTCTCCATTATATATTGCTCCATGTTCTGGAAAAACACCAGAAAATCCAGAAAATATATCAGAATTTAAAAGAAAAGGTGCTTTTGTAAATAAAACAAAAATATTACCAATTATTATTAAATATCAAGATGATAGCTTAAATTATAATCAAGATTTTGGTGAATCAGTGTTACATAGTTATTTAAAATTGTTTTTAGTAGAAAATTATAAAATAGTTATTAAAATTGGTGATATGATAGAACCATGTGAAAAAGAAAGTATTGAAGAATATAAAGATAGGGTTTATAATATTATGAATAATTATTATAAAAATATATAAAAAACATAAATAAAAAATAATATATTATGAAAAAATTATATTCATTATTAAAAACCTTTTTAATATATAGTTCTACACCATTAAGAATATTTTTAGTATTATTATTAATAATTATTGGTATAATTATTTTAAAAAAAACAAATAATGAAAGTAATATTATAACTATTATTAATATTACATTTAAGCTTATCATGTTCTTAATGTCTTTAAAAATAATTATATCAAATGAAGATTATGTTAAATATATGAATTACTTATATAGTGAAAATAAATTTATTTGTATATTTAATCATACCACTTTAATAGATGGACCATTATTATTTAGTGTTTTTCCAAGAATGGGAATAGTACTATCTAATAGAAAAGAATTTGACTATATATCATTTAATAAAAAAGCTATAAATAAAATGGGATGTATTCCATTAATAAATAATAAGAAAAATGGAGTAACTAATATAATTAAAAATAAGTTAAATAACAGAAAAATAGGTGATCCTATAATATTTATTGCACCATGTACAGGATTACCACCTGATAATCCTGGTAATATTTCTAATTTTAAAAAGAATGGAGCTTTTGTTAATAAAAGTAAAATTTTACCTATTATTATTAAATACGAAGATGATACATTAAATTATAATTTTAATTATAAAGAGTCCATTATAAATGCATATATTAAACTTTTTTTAGTAGAAAATTATAAAATTAAAATTAAAGTAGGTGATATGATATATCCAAATGATAATGAAAGTATTGAAGAATATAAAAATAGAGTATATAAATTAATGAATGAGCAATATAAAGAAATAAAAATATAAATTTAATATAATAATAATGTTAAATAATATAATATTTTATATTTTAATACCTTTAAAAATAATATTTTTAATATTGTTTTCAATAATTGGTTTTAGTATATTAAAAAATATAACAAATGAAAATAATATTACATTATTTATAATAATATGTTTTAAAATTACTATATATATATTATCATATAATATAGAAATTTCAAAAGAAGATTATAATAAATATATGAAATATTTATATAGTGATGATAAATTTATATGTATATTTAATCATATATCATTATTAGATCCATTTATATTATTTAGTACTTTTCCAAAAATAGGTTTTGTATTAAATAAGCAAAAAGTATATGAGTATTTAAATTATGATGATTTAGCTAATACTAAATGTGGTGGTATATTTATAGATGCTAATAAAAAAAATAATGTAACGAAAAAAATAAAGCAATCTGTTGATAATAGAAAAATAGGAGAATCTGTATTGTTTATATCACCATCAGTTTATAAATTACCAGATGAACCATATAATATGGGTGAATTTATTAAAACAGGTGCATTTGTAAATAAAACAAAAATATTACCAATAATAATTAAATTTAAAGATTTTTCTATTATATATAATTATGAAAAAGAAAATATAGTTGAAAGTTTTTTAAAATTATTTTTATTTAAAAATTATAAAGTTAAAATTAAGGTATGTGATATGATAGAACCTGACGAAAATGAAACTATTAATGAGTACAAAGATAGAGTATATAATATAATGAACAATCAGTATAAAGATTTAAAAGTTTAATTAAATATTAATAATTGATGGTAAATGTATTACATTATGTATTAATACCTTTTAAAATTATATTATTTATTATATTAATAGCAATTGGAATAAATATATTGAGATATACTAATGATGATACTAATATAAGTATTTTAATAATTATAATTTGTAAATTTTTTATTCATTGTTTAATGTCTTATAATATTGAAATATCAGACGATGATTATAATAAATATATGAAATATCTTTATAGTAATAAAAAATTTATATGTGTTTTTAATCATATTTCAACGATTGATGGAATTGCTTTGCTCAGTACCTTTCCTAAAATGGGATTTGTTTTAAATAAATTTGAAGAATATAAATATATAAATTATGATGATTTTGTTAATGAAAAATTTGGTGGTATATTTGTAAATTCTAATACAACAAATAAAATAAAAAATATAATCAATAATAGAAAAAGTGGTAATAATATTTTATTTATATCACCCTCCGCTGGTAAATTACCAGATGAATTAAAAAACATAGCATATTTTAAAAAAAATGGGGCATTTATAAATAAACCAAGTATATTACCAGTATTAATAAAATTTCAAGATGATTCTTTAAATTTTTATAATGGAGAAAAAATATATAATAGAATAGAAAATTTTATAAAATTATTTTTACCTGAAAACTATAATATAAAAATTAAAGTATGCGACATGATAAATATAAAAAAAAACGAAACTATTAAAGAGTACAAAGATAGAGTATATAATATAATGAACCAACAATATAAAGAATTATAATATTATAATTATTAATGAAGGACGTTGGTATTATTGTAGCTACAACTACAAATGGTGGAATTGGATATAAAAATTCTTTACCTTGGTATATACCAGAAGAATTGAAGCTTTTTAGAAATATAACTACAGCCGTAGAAAATGAAAAAAAACGTAATTGCATTATTATGGGTAAAAATACATGGTATTCTATACCAAATAAACCTTTAAAAAATAGAGTTAATATTATTATATCTAGTAATGAATATGAAAATTTAAAAAAAGATATTGACAATAATGATAATATTATTGTTGTAAGAGATTTTATAGATGCCATAAAACATTTAAATATAACTGATAGTATTGAAAAAGGATTTATAATTGGTGGAGCACAGCTTTACAATGAATGTTTAGAGAAAAACTTAGATAAAATTAAATATGTTTATATGAGTCTTATATTTGATAAAAATTATGAATGTGACAAATTTATAGAAACTAAACTAATTTATGACAATTTTATAATTAATGAAGAAGATGTAATAACAACAGATAAATATATATCAATGAAAGGTATTAATAAAAGGTTTCCTGTTATTATTGACGAACCCCCCGATTAGATAAGTAATTGACATAATAAATTTTCTATATATATTGGTTCCTTGCATTTGTTAGTTTGTGATAACATATAGTCTATGTTTGTACCAATTTCTATAATTTCCATTTTTAAATTATCTTTATATTTTTTATAATTTTTTTTTGCTATTTTTGGATATTTTATATTAAAATAATGATCACCATCTTCATCAACTAATTTTATAAAATCATGTGTTATTTTTAATAATGTAATATTATATTGAGAACATTTATATGATAAATTTCTTATTTCTTCTAAATTCATTGGATTAAATGTTTTAACGAAATCTACAAATGGCGGATAATTATAATTTATAAAATTTTTTGTAATTAATTCTTTGCTATTTGGTGTTGATTCATTATCTGTTATAAATATACATTTAATAATATCTCTTGTTTTTGTAAGTGCCAAATATTCATTAATTGACATATCTAAATAATTTTTATAAATATCTGTTATTTCTTCAAATGAAAATAAGGGTATTCTAAAAATACGAAATCTACTTAATATAGGCGCTTCTATTTTCGATATATGATGTGTTGTTGCAAAAAAAGTAATATTATTTGAAAATCTCTCTAATAATATGCGAAATTCATAATAATGTCTATTAAGTAAATTTATATTTTTTAGTATTATTAAGTGTTTATTTAAATTTATACTTTTTGTATTTACAATATGCAGTAAAAAATTATTTAATTTTTCTATATTCTTAATATTTTCTGGATTCATTAAGTCAATTTCAATAAAATGCTGATTTTCATTATAATGAATACTTTTATCCCAAACGTGAGGAGTTCTATAAAAATTGGTTTTATTAAATTTTTGCATCAATACAACATCTACCATTAAATCAATTGGAAAACCATATGCACAATATATCAATATATTATTAGGAGATAATAGAATATTCTTAACTATAATATTATATTTATTATTATTACATATAATTTCTGGAAATTTTTCTTGTAATTTGCTCCATGCACTTTCAATCATATATAAATATATAAATATTTATATATTTATTAGTTTATATGAGTATATATGGTAATTGGATAAATAAAAATATTAAAGTAAATACATTTCCATATAATCATGTCGTTATTAATAATTTTTTAAATGATAATTATTATAATAAATTAATTTTAAGCTTACCAGATAAAGTAGATGATAATTTTTGGTATTATTGTAATCCAATTGAAGTTAAATATGTATTAGATAAAAAAAATAAAATTAGCCAAGAAGTTAATAAATTAATTAATAATTTATCAAGTGATACATTTGTAAATAAATTAAAAAGTATATTTGATATAAATGATATTTCTGCTGATGATACTTTGCACGGAGCTGGTATTCACTATCATCCTAGAAATGGAAGATTGAATATGCATTTAGATTATGAAAAGCATCCCATATTAGAAAATAAACAAAGAAGATTAAATATCATATTTTATTTAAATGACGAATGGAAAGAAGAATGGAATGGTGCAACAGAATTATGGGATGCCAATATGACTAAATGTATTTATAAATGTTATCCAGAGAAAAATAAAGCAATTATATTTGAAACATCTGAGATGAGTTGGCATGGGGTACCTGAAATTATAAAATGTCCTGAGGGTATGTATAGAAAAACACTAGCTTTATACTATATATCTCCATTAAAATCTAATCCAACAAAAAATAAATTAGGTGCAGATGAAGATGGTTTTAGAAAAAAAGCCGTATTTGTTAAGAGACCATTTGATAAATATGATGAAAGAATGGAAAAGCTTTACAAGATAAGACCATTTAGAAGAATAACAAGCGAGGATATGACTGAGATATGGCCTGAATGGAGTATTAACACATAATATAAAGAATAAAATATCATTATAATTAAAATAATGTATATAGAAATATTTGAATTAGATAAAAATAATTTATCTGCATATACCCGGGATGATATTAAAGCAAAATATAAAAAAATTGCGTTAGAATGTCATCCAGATAAACTTTGTAATATTAAAGATGAAAATCTAAAAAATGTTAAAACAGAAAAATTTAAAAAAGCTAGTATTGCATATAAAAAAGCCATTGATGATTTTGATAATTATGGCTGTTTAACAAATAATTTTAGTAGTTTTGAATATAATTTTGATGATTTAGGTAAAGATTTTGATATGTATAAGGATATGGATTGTAAATTTTGGAATGATATATATGATGATTTTTTTTCAAATAAAGAGGAAATTGAAAAGACCTTTATTGATGTTGCTAAGATGTTTTTAAGTAAAGGTATTAGAAATAAAAAATACTACAATCCTTCAACATCAGTAATTAAACATAGTATTGTATTACCTTTGTCATATTATGATTTAATAAATACAAAAAAAAAGAAATTACAAATAACTTTAAAAGGTGTAGATGAATTATTTAATATTAGCATATTATGTAAAAAAGAATATCCTTGTATAATCAGACAATATATAGATGATAATGGTGTTGAACATGAAATACAAATTAAAATGATATTAGCACAAGACGACGAAAACAAATTAATATATAAACATTCATTTAATGATAATGGTACTATTGATTTAATAACAAAAATAAATATAAATTTGTATGAATATTTATCTGGTACAACAAAATTTATTAATTATATAGATGGAAATTGTATAAATCTAGAAATTAAACCACTTAATATAAATAAAATAATATTAGAAGGTAAGGGTTTGTTAGGAGGTAAATTAATAGTTAATATTAACTATAAAAATATAAACGTTGAAGAATGGAATAAATTATCAGATGAAAATAAAGATAAATTATTATTATTATTAAAATTAATATATAAATAAATAATGTATTTTAATTTTAATGAAAAAATTATTTATATTATTACTGTTTATATATGTAAGTGATGCATTTATATTACCATTAACTAAAATTCAATCAAATAAAGTTAGATTAATAAATACTAACATAAAAAAAAAATCAATATTAACATGCAATTTAAAAAAGAATAATAATATTATTAAAAATGAAAAAATTAAAATATATGGCATTGAATTAACATCTGATATATTGGCCATTGCATTAGTTTATTTTGTACAAGGTATTATTGGTTTATCAAGTTTAGCAATAACATTTTATTATAAAGATACATTACATTTAGAACCTTCTGAATTATCTTTTATAGGTTCTATTACAGCAATCCCATGGATAATAAAACCTTTATATGGTTTTATTTCTGATACATATCCTTTATTTGGATATAAAAGAAAAGGTTATTTAATATTATCTGGTTTATTAAGTTCATCATCATGGTTATCAATGTCTTATTTAGTAAATAATAATTATGATATAAAATATGTATCTATATTTTTACTAACATTATCTTCATTAGGTATAGCTTTTTCTGATGTATTAGTTGATGCAATTGTTGTAACAAAATCTAAAAATAATGAATTGTCGGGATCATTACAAAGCATATGTTGGACATCATCGTCGATAGGTTCTATAATATCATCATATTCATCCGGATATTTATTAGAAAAACATGGAATATCTTGGATTTTTGGATTAACAGCATTATTTCCTTTAATTACAGCATTTGTTGGATTATATATTAAAGATGATAAGGTTGCTAATAATAATACAAATATATATATTAATAAATACAAAGATCAATTTATTTTAATAATAGAATCTTTTAAAAATAAAAAAATATTATATCCATTATTATTTATGTTTTTATGGCAATCTACACCATCATCAGGTAATTCATTATTTTATTTTGAAACAAACGTATTAAATTTTAATCCTGAATTTTTTGGAAGACTCTCTCTTGTATCATCAGTATCATCTGTATTTGGTATATATATATATAATAATTATTTAAAAAATATATCATATAAAAAATATTTCAAATATATAACTATTTACGGATTTTTATTTAGTTTAACACCATTAATATTAGTATCAAGAACAAATGAATTATTGGGATTACCAGATAAAATGTTTGCGATAGGCGATGATATCATATTAACAATATTAGGTCAAATAGGTTTTATGCCAATATTAGTACTGGCTGCAAAAATATCTCCTAAAAATATTGAGGCATCATTTTATGCAACAATTATGTCTTTAAATAACTTGTCAAGTATGTTGAGTTCTATATCTGGTGGTATATTAACAAAATTATTTAATGTAAATTCAAGTAATTTTGATAATTTATTTTATTTATTATTATTTACAAATGTTATTGGATTATTACCATTATTATATTTAAATTATTTGCCTGATAATGAAAATAAAAATTGATATAAGAATATATTACATTTATTATATGTAAATTAAATAGCAGTTATGTAGTACATTATTAAATGATATTCTTATTCGTAAGGTATTAGTATCCTGTATAGGATACATCCAGCTATTTTCAAAATTATATTAAATGATATTCTTATTTATAAGTAATATCAGTATTCTGTATAGGATACATCCAGCTATTTTCAAAATTATATTAAATGATATTCT
>Ga0181580_10000163_pt1 | contig 43932 bp, 38 predicted proteins | sample 071ome_23_FD_132413 | JGI IMG/M metagenome (GOLD analysis project Ga0181580, IMG submission 132413) | Coastal salt marsh microbial communities from the Groves Creek Marsh, Skidaway Island, Georgia - 071403BT metaG (megahit assembly) | ecosystem: Environmental > Aquatic > Marine > Intertidal... | reverse complement strand
CCACAAGGAATGGCAAGGCTCATTTCCGTGAGCGCGTGTTTCGGCGGCCGGCCGTTCTGGCTGCGGTAGATTTTGCTGACTTTATCGATGACAACGGCGTTGCCATCTTGCGGAGATGAGCGAAATTCTGCGTTCATGAAAACGATGGATCCAGCGGCGTTTGAAGATAGATAATCTTTATATAGACCCTGCAGGCATGACTTGCAAATCCGGTGCGTATTGGGGATGATAGATCCTGACCTATGACCTACCTTGAGAGATACCCATGGCTGCTGAAATTCATCCTGACATCACTGTTGAAACCGATTTGACCAGAGAAATTGTCCGGGTTGCTTCACGGCGTGTGGCCTGCAACGGCGGTGGCGGTGCGCTCGGGCATCCCCAGGTCTGGCTTAACCTTGGCGAAGACGGGGCGATCATGTGCCCCTATTGTTCGCGGGAATTTGTTATGCAAGGTTCTGCTGCGGATGATGGTCATGGCGGAACAGGCTGATGCCCTCCGGACAGCTCATTCTGGTTGACGGCTCGGCCTATATTTTCCGCGCCTTCCACGCGTTACCGCCCATGAACAGGAAAGACGGAACACCGGTAAATGCGGTGTTCGGCTTTACCTCCATGGTGCTCAAACTGATGGATGACCTGGCGCCGGACTATGCGATTGTTGTTCTTGATCAGGCGCGGGAAACCTTTCGCAACACCATCTATCCTGAATATAAAGCCAACCGGTCTGAGCCGCCTGAAGATCTCATTCCCCAATTCCCCCTGATCCGCGAGGCCACCAAAGCGCTTAATCTGGCCATGGCCGAAATGCCGGGCTATGAGGCGGATGATCTTATCGCTACCTACACCAAACAGGGGCTGGCTGAGGGGATGGAGGTCGTGATCGTCTCATCGGACAAGGACCTGATGCAGCTTATTCGTCCCGGCGTCACCATGCTTGATCCGATGAAGCAAAAGCGTATCGGCCCTGATGAAGTGGTTGAGCGTTTTGGTGTCGGCCCGGAACGGGTGGTGGATGTGCAGGCCCTTGCCGGTGATGCCACCGATAACGTGCCGGGTGTTCCCGGTATCGGGGTGAAGACAGCGGCAGAGCTTATCAATACCTTTGGTGATCTTGATGCTTTGCTTGCCGGGGCCGGAGAAATCAAGCAGCCCAAACGACGCGAAAGTCTGATCAATTTTGCCGATCAGGCGCGCTTGTCACGCCAGCTGGTATTGCTTGAGGATAATGCGCCCACGCCGTTATCGCTCGAAGACGCAAAGCGAGCGGCGCCGGAAATGGATGTGCTCACCGAATTTCTTCAGGCCCAGAATTTTCAGCGTCTGCTGTCCCGCCTCGGGGTTGAGGCAAGTTCAGCACCGGCAGAAAAAGGTCTCGGGCAAGAGGATAATAACGCCGTAAAAGCGCCCGCAGCCGTAACAACATCCTATGAAATGGTGACGAGCACAGAGCAGCTTCGCGCATGGGCGGAAGCGGCCTTTGCCTCAGGGGTTGTAGCGATTGATACCGAAACAACCTCGCTGACGGCATCACAGGCTCTGCTGGTGGGGATATCGATGGCAACCGCGCCGGGCCGCGCATGTTATATTCCCCTCAGACACGGAAAAGGTGGTGATGATCAGGGCGGTCTTGATTTTGGCACCGAGGATGGCCAGATGGCTGATCAGCTTCCGCTGGACCGGGTGGTTGAAATTCTGTCGCCGGTTCTGTCCTCTCCTGATGTGCTCAAGGTGGGGCATAATATCAAATACGACGGCCATGTGCTCCGCCGCGAGGTAAACGGCGGTTTCACCATTGCGCCGGTCGACGATACCATGTGCCTTTCCTATGTGCTCGATGCCGGGCGTCAGTCATCGCATAAACTCGACGATCTGGCGGAAATTCATCTCGGGCACAGCATGATCAAATATGAGGATGTCTGCGGCAAGGGCACCAAGAAGATCAGTTTTGATCAGGTGAGGCCGGAGGATGCGCTGGAATACGCGGCCGAGGATGCGGATATCACCTATCGTCTCTGGCAGATGCTGAAACCAAGGCTGGCGCAGGAAAGCAAGACTTCGGTCTATGAGCGTCTGGAACGTCCGCTCATTCCGGTTCTCGTGCAGATGGAAAGTGAAGGCATCCGGGTTGACCGGCAGGCCCTTGCCAGCATGAGCCAGCATTTCGCCACCCGGATTGGTACATTAGAGCAGGCGATTCATGAACTTGCGGGTGAACCCTTCAATATAGGATCCCCCAAACAGCTCGGGGAAATCCTGTTCGCAAAAATGGGTCTTGAGGGCGGCAAGAAGTCAAAGACAGGGGCCTGGTCCACCAGCGCGGATGTTCTCGATGATCTCGCCGCAAGCGGTGTTGAGATCGCAGAACAGGTGCTGGAATGGCGCCAGCTTTCCAAACTCAAATCCACCTATGCGGATGCGCTCGTCACGTCGATCAATCCCGAAACACAGCGTGTCCATACCTCGTTTTCCATGGTCGGGGCATCGACAGGGCGTCTTTCTTCCAGTGATCCCAATCTTCAGAATATTCCGATCCGCACCCCTGAAGGCCGCCAGATCAGGACAGCTTTTGTGCCTGAAGACGGCGCGGTGCTGATATCGGCGGACTACTCCCAGATTGAGCTCAGGCTGGTGGCCCATATCGCCGGTGAGGCCAGCATGATCGAAGCCTTCAGGTCAGGGGTGGATATTCATGCCCAGACCGCATCCGAGGTTTTTGGTGTGCCACTCAGCGATATGACACCGGAAACACGACGCCGGGCCAAGGCGATCAATTTCGGCATTATCTATGGAATTTCCGGCTTCGGGCTGGCGCGCCAGCTTGGTATTCCGCAAGGTGAAGCGAGATCCTATATCGATGCCTATTTTGAACGTTTCCCCGGCATCAGGCAGTATATGCAGGATATGAAACTCAAAGCCCGTGAGGACGGATTTGTCGAAACCCTCTTTGGTCGCCGGCTCTATATTCAGGGGATTACCGCCTCCAACCCGGCCCAGCGCGGTTTTGCCGAACGTCAGGCCATCAACGCCCCGATACAGGGAACCGCCGCGGATATCATCAAACTTGCCATGGTGATGATGCCCCCGGCGCTGAAGGACGCCGGGTCACCGGCCCGGATGCTGCTGCAGGTGCATGACGAGCTGATCTTCGAATGCCCGGAAGATCACGGGGAAGACGCCATGGCGCTGATCCGTCAGGTGATGGAAGGCGCGGCCAGCCCCGGGCTTGATCTCGATGTGCCGCTGGTGGCTGAAGCCAGTCTCGGTAAATCCTGGGACGAAGCGCATTAATTTCCTGATTGATCCGGCTCAGCCCTGCCGGGAAGATTTTGCAAGGGCTGCGAGGACGCGGCGGGCATCGCCCGGGGTCATCATCCTTTCTTCGGTCTGAAGACGGAGATATTCCCCGCCATTATGCAGGTCAATCCCGTCGGTATCGATGCCGGTCATGCGCCAGTTGCCATCGTCCCGGCCTCTGGCCCTGGCATAGGCGCTGACAGCGTCGGCATGGTCGGTGTTCATATGTTCGATAATTTCCCCGGCGGCGTTGTCAAGCTCTGGCGCTGAGGCGAGCACGTCCCCGGCATCCAGCCAGTCAATCATGCCGAAGCCGCCGATCAGATGCATCCGGTGCGGTCTGATCTGATAGAGGTTGAAATCGGAAAACCCGGCATAGACTGCCGTCTCCGGATGCCGCCGGATCAATCTCTGCCTTGCGTCAGTGTTTTCGATTTTGCTGATATGACCCTGCAGGGTAAGCCGCATGCCGGCCATGGTTTCCGCCGGACCTTCCGTGCCATCGATCATGAGCGAACAGGTGCTACAATCGCGGATATTCCGGGTGTGCTCCGCCAGATCGGAAAGCATCATCACCGGGCTTGCATCGGCCAGCGGCGCAAACAGCACAAGGCTTGCATAGGGGGCGCCATCGTTGCGGTCAATCGTGGCCAGGCAGGCTTTGCCGGATCTCCGGATCAGATGCCTTGCGTGAAGCGAGGAGGGAATATCCTGCATGTTCTGTCCTGTTCCTGAATACGGCAGATCGTGCCATCGCCTTGCCATGTTGTTGCCGTTAAATATGGTATGATAAAGTGAATTTACCAGTGCTTGTGAGGATACCATGACCCGGCGTATTGCTCTTGTTGATGATGATCAGAATATCATAACCTCCGTCTCGCTTCTTCTTGAGGCCGAGGGATTTGAGGTTGATACCTATACCGACGGCGAGCAGGCCCTGATCGGGTTGAGACGCAGGCCCGCTGATCTCGGTATTCTTGATATCAAGATGCCGCGACTTGACGGGATGGAACTGCTGACAAAGATCAGGGCGGGCAGCTCCATGCCCGTGATCTTCCTGACCAGCAAGGATGATGAACTTGATGAAGCGCTTGGCCTCCGCATGGGGGCGGATGACTACATCACCAAGCCGTTTTCCCAGCGGCTTCTGCTGGAACGCGTGCGGGCGGTGCTCCGGCGTGCTGAAAAATCAGACAGCCCGGGCGGAGAAAGCGCGATCAGCATTGGCTCACTCATCATGGATCCGGATCGCCATTCCTGCACATGGAAAGGCAGTAATGTCCGGCTGACCGTGACGGAATTTCTTCTTCTCATGGCGCTCGCCCGTCGCCCCGGTGTTGTCAAGAACCGGGATCAGCTACTTGATGCGGCCTATGGTGAGACCACCTATCTCGATGACCGGACCATCGACAGCCATATCAAAAGACTGCGGCGCAAGTTTCGTGAAGTTGATCCTGAATTCGATGGGATTGAGACACTGTACGGGGTAGGATATAAATATACGGAGAAAGCCTGACCTCCGGGCCTAACCCAGCCATATGGCACCTTGACACATGACCCCGATGCAAAAGGCCCAACAGAACACGAGCTCCCGGGATAAATTCCGGAAAAGGTTTTCGCCGCTTACGCTCCGGATTTATGTCATTGTAATTTTTCCGACGGCGATGTTTCTGATTGGCCTCCTTCATCTGGATCAGTACCGCCAGACCGTGCTTCAGTCGGAGATTGATGCGCTCTACCGGCAGGGAAACACCCTGGCATGGACCATCGGCCTTACGGACAGAGAATATTCTGAACTGGCGCGACGCCAGATCTCATCCCTGACCTTGCAGCGGGCATCACAGCTGATCGCGAGTATTCCGGATGCACGTATCCGCATTTTTCAGCCGGACGGGCAAATGATCTCAGACAGCGCGCGCGACGGAACTGCGTTGCCCCGGATTACCCTCAATCCCAGACTTCTGGAAGATCGTGGCCTGATGTCACCTTTTCAGCACGTTATTGACCGCATTGCAAAATTGCTCGCGCCAAATGACAATTATCCCGTTTATCAGGAAAAACCGCAGCAGATGGCCAGCGATTTTCCGGCGGTGCTCAACGCGCTGGCAGGCGAGCCGGGACGTCTTGTCATGCGTGACCGCAAAGGCAAACTCATCCTTGGTATCGCGGTTCCGATCCGGCATCTCCGGGTGGTTCGCGGCGCCTTGCTTGTTACCGCTTCCGGCGCCCAGGTTGAGGCGGATATCCGTTCGGTCCAACAGACATTCATCCAGATCTTTCTCGGCATCATGGTGGTGACCATCGGCCTTGGTGTTTATCTGGCCAGATCGATTATCGGGCCTGTTTCCCAGCTTGCCCGTGCGGCGGATGCCGTGCGCCAGTCAAGCGGCCAGAATCTGTCCTTGCCAAAGATGATGGACCGACGTGATGAAATCGGAGATCTGGCGCGTGACCTTGCCGCCATGACCGATGAGCTCCAGACGCGGATGCAGGCGACCGCTTCTTTCGCCGCGGATGTCTCACATGAGATCAAGAACCCGCTGACCTCGCTTCGTAGTGCTGTGGAAACCATCACCCGCCTTGATGACCGCGAACAGCAGAAAAAGCTCATGGATATTCTCCTTGAGGATGTGAAGCGTCTTGACCGGCTGATCACGGATATTTCCGCTGCAAGCAGGCTTGATGCTGATCTTTCGGCCGCCGAATTTACCCGAGTTGACCTTAGCGGGCTTATTAGGAATTTCATCTCATCACGTATCATGGCCCATGGGGAAAGCCGGATCCGTATCAAAGCCAGTCTCCCGGATGGTCCCGTTTATGCGGATATCGTCGTCGACCGGATCGTGCAGGTGCTGGATAACCTTTTTGCCAATGCCAGATCGTTCAGCCCGGATGGTGGTGAGATCAGCATCACCCTTCAGCAGGACGGAGATACCGCGGTGGTTTCCATGACAGACCAGGGGCCGGGCATTCCGGAAGGTAAGGTTGAGGCGATATTCGACCGGTTCTACAGCGAACGCCCCAAGGATGAGAAATTCGGTCAGCATTCCGGGCTCGGGCTTTCGATATCACGGCATATCATCGAAGCCCATGGCGGTACGCTTTCGGCATCCAATCTAAGGGATGATGGTGATACCACAGCCCCGACAGGCGCGGTGATGACGATGATACTTCCGATTTCCCGTATTCAGGATCAGGACCCTGTGGCATAATCAGGGCCTGTGGGGATGGGATCATGAAAAGTGATATGGAATGGGATGCCGATATTCCGGCAAATGAAAGCAGGCTTGTGCTCATATCCGGGCTTGCCGGATCAGGATATTCCACGGCGCTGACCATCCTTGAAGATGTCGGTTTTCTTGCGGTTGATAATCTGCCACTTGCCCTGATGGATAACCTGATCAGCATCGAGGTTGAAACAGCGGGCAAGAACGTTGCTGTTTCGATCGACGGGCGCACTTCAGGTTTTGATATCGATGGTCTGGCCGGTCTTCTTGTGGATGCCCGCCGCCGGCTCGGGGGGCAGGTCAGTCTTGTCTATCTTACAGCCGATGATGGTGAACTGTATCGCCGCTACAATGCGACGAGGCGGCCACATCCCCTGAGCCCGCAATACCCGGGATTCAGTCTTGCCGAGGCGATCACCCGGGACCGCGAGGATATGGAGCGACTTGAAAAAATTGCCGATATACTGATTGATACGACACGCTCTTCGCCATCCGATTTCCGCGGCATCCTTCTCGATAAGCTCGGGATCATCACCCAGGATGTCTTGTCGGTGACGGTGCAGAGCTTTTCCTACCGGCGCGGGGTGCCGCAGGATGCTGATATGGTTCTCGATATGAGATTTCTCAAAAATCCCCATTGGGAAGAGGGGCTGACGGAACTGACGGGTGAGGATGGTGCCGTTGCGGCCTTCATTGAAAAAGATCCGGCTTTCGGCCCTTTCATGGATGCGGCGATGGCCATGCTTGAGAAGACACTGCCACGCTACCATCAGGAGGGCAGGCCCGGATTTGTTCTTGCAACCGGATGTACCGGCGGCAGGCACAGATCGGTTTTTGCGGCAAGGATGCTTGCTGACATGCTGAAAAGCCGGGGATATTCAACCCGCCTTAATCACCGTGAGATTTGATGATCCGTTGCATTGAGCTTTGGGTTCTGGTATCAAAAATCCGATAGAGAATGAGGATTAGCTTATGAGTAAAGATTATCAGATTGCTGACATTTCCCTGGCTGACTGGGGACGTAAGGAAATCGCTATTGCCGAAGGTGAAATGCCTGGTCTTATGGCTCTGCGAAGTGAATATAACGGCCGCAAACCTCTGGCTGGCGCCCGCATTTCAGGTTGCCTTCATATGACGATTCAAACAGCTGTTCTGATCGAAACGCTGGCTGATCTCGGTGCGGATATCCGCTGGTCTTCGTGCAATATTTTCTCAACCCAGGATCAGGCGGCCGCCGCCATTGCAGAAGCCGGTATCCCTGTTTTCGCCCATAAGGGAGAGACCCTCGAAGAATACTGGGACTTTGTTGACAAGATCTTTGACTGGCCGGATGGTCAGCCCGCCAACATGATCCTCGACGATGGTGGTGATGCCACCATGTATATTCTGCTCGGTGCACGGGCTGAGGCAGGTGAAAAGGTTCTGGAGCGCCCATCCTCTGAAGAAGAAACCTATCTTAAAGCCCAGCTTGAAAAAAGGCTTGCGTCCAGCCCGGGATGGTTCACCGCCCAGCGTGATGCCATTCGCGGCGTTTCCGAAGAAACCACCACCGGTGTTCTGCGTCTTTATCAGCTGGCCGAAAAGGGTGATCTTCCGTTCCCGGCCATCAATGTCAATGACAGCGTGACCAAATCCAAGTTCGACAACCTTTATGGTTGCCGCGAATCCCTCGTTGACGGAATCCGCCGGGCAACAGACGTGATGCTTGCGGGCAAGGTTGCTGTTGTTTGCGGTTATGGTGATGTGGGCAAAGGTTCAGCCGCCTCGCTCCGTCAGGGTGGGGCCCGTGTGATGGTAACGGAAATCGATCCGATCTGTGCCCTTCAGGCGGCGATGGAAGGTTATGAAGTCGTCACCATGGAAGAAGCGGCTCCAAAAGCGGATATCGTTGTGACCGCCACCGGCAATCAGGATGTTGTCACCATCGATCACATGCGTGACATGAAAGACCGTGCCATCGTCTGCAATATCGGCCATTTCGACAACGAAATTCAGGTTGAGGCACTGTCCAATCTCAACTGGAGCGAGGTCAAGCCGCAGGTGGATGAAGTGGAATTCCCCGATGGCAAGAAGATCATTCTCCTCGCCAAGGGCAGGCTGGTTAATCTTGGTTGTGCAACCGGGCATCCGTCCTTTGTGATGTCGGCTTCCTTCACCAATCAGGTGCTGGCGCAGATTGAGCTCTGGGAGCGGGCTTCGGCATATGAGAACAAGGTCTATACCCTGCCGCGTCACCTCGATGAAAAGGTTGCCATGCTACACCTTGAAAAAGTGGGTGCGAAACTGACCAAACTCACGGAATCCCAGGCCGGATATATCGGGGTCAGCGAGCAGGGGCCGTTTAAATCCGATCAGTATCGTTACTAGTGCCGGTCAGCATGGCGGATGACCTGATTGAGATCGCCGCCATCCTGAGCGAGAACCCTGATGCGACCTTTGCATCAGGCCAGGCACTTGCCGGGCATCTTGCCGCCGGGGATATGCTGGCACTTAAGGGTGATCTCGGGGCAGGCAAATCCACCTTCGCCCGGGGGCTGATCGTTGCGGCGCTTGCCAGTAATGGCATCACGACAGAAGACATCCCGAGCCCGACTTTCACGCTGGTACAGACATATCCCTTTGCCACGGCAACAGACAAGACACGGGAGATCTGGCATATCGACTGCTGGAGACTTGAAAGCCCGGAAGAGATCCATGAGCTCGGCTTTGATGAAATTCAGGGGAAGCACATTGCCCTGATCGAATGGCCGGAAAAAATAAGCGATTATATACCCCCCCATGCGCTGATCATTTCGATAGAGGAAGATCCAACCTCATCCGATAAGCGGCGCATCAGTTTTCACACCAGTGCGAGTGCCGCCGCCAGTTGGAGAGAAAAGGTTTCAGCCGCAGGGCTTCTTTGAGACCTGTTCTTTCGGACAGGTTGCGGGCCCTTACACGGCTTTCCATATGCGAGAGATAACTCTCTCGGGCGGGGCGATAAGGAATGGAAATCCGGGTAAATTTCCCTAGACTATATGCATGACATCACGATCAGGATGCATTCACCTAATTGAGGCAGGTCAGCCTTTTGCCGATGATCTCGTGCATGGGGTGATGGACCTTGCCAGGGATCCGGAGGATCTTGCCGACAGCGTCATTCTCCTGCCCAACCGGCGGCTTGCCAATGCGGTGCGGGGGGCGTTCCTGCGTCAGGCATCCGGCGGTGCGATGTTGTTGCCGCGCCTCATGCCGATTGGTGACATGGAGGCGGATGCCGAAGAGCTGATCATTTCAGGATGGGACAGGGATGATCTGCCGCCCGTCATCGATGCGCTGGACCGCCAGCTGCATCTGGCAAAGCTGATCCCGAAAACCGATCTCTCTCCTGCTGATATCATGGCGCTGGCCCGGGCGCTCGGGGAATTTCTTGATCAGGCGCAAACCGCAGGATGTGACTTTGACCGGTTAAACTCTCTTGCCGAAGATGACTACGCTTCCCACTGGCAGCGTGTTCTGGCCGTACTCAGGGTGGTGACCGAATACTGGCCGCTCAAACTTGAGGACCTTAACCGGAGTGATCCGGCGGTCTGGCGTAACGCCGCTATTCGGGCCCGGGCTGAAGCGTGGCGGGAAAAACCCCCTTCCGGTCTTGTGGTCATCGCCGGGTCGACAGGGTCTGTTCCGGCCACCCAGGAATTGATGCGGGCGGTGCTCGATCTCGAACGTGGGCATGTTGTCCTTCCCGGGCTTGATATGGATATGCCGGATGAAGACTGGCAGGCTCTTCTCGGTGAGGATGAAACCGCCATCTGCCATCCGCAATATCCTCTGGCCCGTCTCATGGAGGCGCTTGGCGCTGAGCGGGATGAAGTGAAGCCATGGCCCCAATCAGCCGGGGCACCGCAAAGCACCGGCCGCAAGGCGAGACAGGCTCTTCTGCGTGAGGTTATGCGTCCGGCGGAACAGGCCGGGGCATGGCGCAAGATACCGCTAAACCGTGATGTCGGGGCGGCAAGCCTTGAGGGGCTCAGCCGGATTGATTGCCATGACCGGCGTGAAGAGGCGGAAGTTATTGCGCTTGCCATGCGGGAGGCGCTTGAAACACCGGGCCGCACCGCCACGCTGATCACGGCTGACAGGGTGTTGGCGCGGATGGTGGCAGGCGAGCTCGGGCGCTGGAATATCTCCATCAGCGACAGCGCAGGTATCCGCCTCAGCGATACCCATGAAGCGCAGTTCATCCGTCTGATTGCCGAAGCATGGACCAAAGGTTTTGCCCCGTCGCAGCTCCTGGCCATGGGATATCATCGCCTGGCATCAGCCGGTCTTGGACGGGCTGAATTCCGGCATCGGTTGCGCCAGCTTGAAATGTTTGTCCTCCGCGGCCCGCGTGTTGCCAACGGGCTTGACGGTATTGCTGAAGCGGCAGGCAGAATAAACCCTGATCTGGGGTCGTTTGTTGAACATGCCCTTATCACGCCTTTCAAGCCACTCTTGGGCTTCTCTCCCGGAGTTGAGGTGCCGCTGTCGGATTTGGTGGATGCGCTCGGGCAGGTGGCCGAACAGCTCGCCGCTGATCCCGCTGATCCCTCCCGCCCGTGGAAGGGGCAGGCAGGGGTGCGGCTTGCCCGTTTTCTGCACCGGCTTACGGTGAGCGGCAAGACAACATATCTTACACAAGAAGACCTGCCCCCGGTACTGAGCCAGTTGATGACAGGGGAGACTGTCTATCCCGAAGAAGTGGGGCATCCCAGGCTTTCCATTCTTGGTGCGGTCGAGGCGCGGATGCAGACCGCTGATCTGGTGATACTGGGGGGGATGAATGAAGGCATCTTTCCTCCCCAGGCGCCACCTGACCCGTGGATGAGCAATACCATGCGATCAGCCTTTGGTCTGCCCCCGGCAAACTGGCGGATCGGGCTTGCCGCCCATGATGCGATGATGGCGCTGGCCCGGCCTGAAGTGCTGATCACCCGTGCCGAAAGGGAAGATGGCAGTCCGACTGAAATTTCACGGTGGTTGAGACGGTTTGATGCCGTCCTGGATGTGGCGGGTCTCACCTGGCCTGTGCCGCCGGCATATCTTGACATGGTCCGGCAGAGGCATGTTCCGTCCGGGCCGTTGCGTCCTTGTGAACAACCAGCCCCGAAACCGCCACCGGCCTTGCGCCCCCGCCAGTATTCGGCCACCGAAATTGATACATTACAGCGTGACCCATACGCGATATATGCAAAACGCATACTCATGCTGAAACCGCTGGATCTGCTGGATCAGCTGCCTACGGTTGCTGATCGCGGCAATCTCATTCACGATGTGCTGAACATTTTCACCGATCGGTATGGTAACGGACCACTGCCCGAGGACGCCTATGACCTTCTGATCGGCATTGGTGAAGAAGAGTTCAGCACCTATCGCGGCGATCCATGGGTGAAGATTTTCTGGTTTTCCCAGTTCAGGAATATTGCCGGCTGGTGGCTCGAACAGGAAAGATCAATGGCCGGTATCTCCCGCAGGAGCATTGCCGAAAAAAAAGGGAAAACGCTTCTCTCTTTTCCGGATGGTGAGGTCACGCTTACGGCAAAGGCTGACCGGATAGATCGCATGGCTGGTGGCCGGCTGGTCGTGATAGATTACAAGACTGGCACAATCCCCAGCCGGAGCAGTGTTGGCCGCTATCAGGCGTTGCAACTGCCGGTGGAAGCCGTCATCGCCGCCAGAGGGGGCTTCCCCGATGCCGGACCAGCTGGCCCGGTTGACCGGATCGAATACTGGCAACTCAGGGGACGCCGCCAGGAGCCTGGCAAGATTGTCGATGTCACGCCGGAAGGCGACTGGATCAGCGATGCTGAAACGCATATCTCAGATCTGGTCCGGCGGTATGCCCTTACGGATGAGCCGTATATTTCGGAACCGGATGCGGCCTGGGCCAGTCCGTACAGCCCCTATAAACATCTGGCGCGGGTTGGCGAATGGTCACGCCTGAGCGCACATTTAAGCGCCAGTTCCGATGAAGGGGATGAGCGATGAAAAGCGCATCAGGCCAGGACCGGAGAGAGGTGATCGCCGCCGCCACCAGAGCCCAGCATGCGGCCGCGGACCCGCAGTCTTCGGTATGGGTTTCCGCCAATGCCGGAACAGGAAAGACGCGGGTGCTGACCAACCGGATATTGCGCCTTCTTCTGGGTGGGGCGCGAGCCGCAGATATTCTCGCAGTGACCTATACGAGAGCCGCCGCCGCCGAAATGCGGAACCGGCTTTATGACAGTCTTTCGACATGGGCCGTGACCGATGAAAGCAAACTGATTGAATCTGTTCGCCAAATCGGGGTTGAGCGGCCAACCCAGGGCCAGATTTCACGTGCCCGTCAGCTTTTCGCCCTTCTGCTGGATGATCCGGTCGGATTGAGGATTGAGACTGTGCACGCCTTTGCCCAGTCGGTTCTGCGGCGGTTTCCTGTTGAGGCGGGTATCCAGCCGTATTTTGATCTGGCCACCACAAGCCAGATCAAGACCCTGCGCATGGACGTCGCGGAAGAGATCATGCGATCGGATGATCCCCTGATTGTCAGCGCGCTTTCTCAACTGGCGCAGGATATCGGGCAGGATGAGTTGATGAGCCTGACCGATAAAATGTTCAGATATGCTGAATTCATGGCCGCTATCGCGAATAACCCGGCAGAGGTGAAGCGCAAACTGTTTAAAGCACTGGATGTGCCGGACGCGGCTGATGACCCGGCAAAGGCCATGGAACAGTTGCGTAAAGATGCCGCGGAACTTGACGCGCAACGTAAAGACAGGCTCACCCGCCTGGCCACGGCATATGAGACAGGATCAGATAAGGAAATTGAAAAAGCACAGAAACTGCGGGCATGGATGGAACTGGACGGGCCAGCCCGCGCCGATGCGCTTGAAGACATTGCAAGGATATTCCTGACCCTGAAAGGTGTGCCACAAAAGAGCCTTGTCAACAAACCGGTTCAGAAGACTTTCCCTGATGCGATGGAAATCGCTGAAGCCGAGGCCATGCGGTTTGAACATGTCTCAGGTCAGATGAACGGCATTCAAACGGCGGAACGAAGCTTTCCTCTTTTCCAGATCGCCGAGGCAATGTCGCGCGGCTACCGGAAGCGGAAAATCCGTGCCGGGCTGATGGATTACGATGATCTGATCACGGATACCATGCGCCTGCTTGAAGCTGATGGTGCCGCCGCCTGGGTGAGGTACAAACTTGATGAAGGTATCTCGCATATCCTGATCGATGAAGCGCAGGACACCAGCCCTGACCAGTGGCGCATATTATCTCGTCTGGCCGCGGAATTCTTTACGGGAGATGATGACACCCGCGAGGGCCAGCCGGGCAGAAGCCTTTTTTCCGTAGGTGATTACAAACAGTCGATCTACAGTTTTCAGGGCGCGGAACCTGATCTTTTCCATGACCAGGAAAAGACGTTCCGCCAACATGCGATAACGGCGCATAAACCGTTTCAACGGGTTGATCTGGACACATCCTTCCGGAGCACGGGGCCGGTCCTGCAACTTGTTGATCAGGTGATCGGGGCTTCACCCCCAGAAATTGCAACTAAAACAGATCAGGACAAAGACAACCCGGAGAACGCCCGGGGTAGTGCCGCCTTACCGGGGATCGGGCAGGCGGTCACCCATGGTATCAGCCGTATCGGTGACAGTGGATTTGTCACTTTGCTTGACCCGATATCATCTGATGATGACCCGGCCAGCCCGCCACCTGAACTGATCATGGCAAGGCAGATTGTGGATGTACTGAAATCATGGATCGGTAAGCGGTTCCTGCCGGCAAAAGGACGGGTGATGCGGCCGGAGGATATTCTCATTCTTGTTCGCAAGCGCAAGGGATTTGCCCAGATACTCGACCGTGAGATCCGGCTTGCCGGACTGCCGCTGGCGGGGGCGGACAGGGTGCGGCTGAGGGATGATATCGCGGTGACGGACCTGATCGCGCTTGGCCGGGTCATGATGCTTCCCGAAGATGATCTGACCCTGGCCGCCGTGCTCAAATCACCGCTGTTTGGTTTTGATGACAGCCATATTTTCAGGCTTGCCCATGACCGGGGGGAGGCGAGACTTTTTCAGCGTCTTGCTGCGATAGCGGCAGAGGATCCGGTCTATGATCGTGCCCATGAAAAACTGCTTTCAATGATGGGGCGGGCGGAAAGCCTGCGACCGTATGAGTTTTACCGGTCTGTTCTCGATACCGGAACCCGCAAGGCCTTTTCATCGCGACTTGGTGCCCATGTTATGGATGTGCTGGCTGAATTTCTCGACGCCGCCCGCCAGTATGAAAGCCTGCATCCGCCAAGCCTTCTCGGGTTTGTTGAAACCATGGAAACAACGGATGATGAAGTCAGGCGGGAAAGCCTGACGAGAGGCAGCAGTGAGATCCGGATGATGACGATCCATGGCGCCAAAGGCCTTGAAGCCCCGGTGATCGTCCTGCCTGATACCCTGACTGCTCGCCGGGTGGCTGATCCGATTGTACCTGTTGTGTTTGAAGATATGGAATTTCCCCTGCTTCCGTCCAGATCAGGGCGTATCTGCGATATTATCGGAGCCGCGGATCAGGCCAGGAAGCAAAAGCAGGATGAGGAAGAAAACAGACTTCTTTATGTGGCTCTGACCCGGGCCGAAGATGGTCTTCTGGTCACCGGATATGAGGCTAAATCCCGGCGCATGATGGATGGCAGCTGGTATGAGAAGATTGCCCGGGCCATGGACGGGCTGAATGCCGGGACCTGCACGGAAGCCGGACTTCGGGGGGTGACCCTTACCTCAGCCCAGAAAGAAGATGCTGAAGCCGACAGCCGCAAGGATCCGGCGCCGCCAGCCACCCCCCGGCCGGACTGGCTTGAGAAGATGGCGCCGGACGAGGAAACACCGCCAAGGCCGCTTGCCCCGTCTTCTTATTTCTCTCCGGAACAGCCTGCCTCTCCTGGTGGTGATGCCAGACGACGCGCCATGCTGAGGGGAAGCCTTGTGCATCGGCTTCTGGAATTGCTCCCCCGCCATGAAGGGGAGGCAAGGGAACGTGCTGCGGCGCGGATACTCGCTGCAATCAACACAGATATTCTGTCACCTGCGGATGCTGAAAAGGCGCTTGCCGATGCCACACGCGTTATGGCTGATCCTTCCCTCAGAGATATCTTTCATGAAAATGCACGCGCCGAAGTACCGGTTTCAGGTCTTGTAGGTAAGCAGGTGGTGACCGGCGTCATTGACCGGCTGAGAGTGACGGACAAAACAGTCACGCTGGTGGACTTCAAGACCGGCCAGCCACCACAGGAAAAACTGCCGCCGTATTTTCTCGCACAGATGGGGCTTTATGCCGAACTTCTCCGCAAGATCTGGCCAAACCGTCAGATAAGGGCCGGTTTTGTTTTCACCGAAGACGGTTCTGTCCATTGGTGTGATTCGGCAGATCTGGCCGATGCTGTCAGGGGAATGGGCCTTGGATCTTGACGCTTGAGAAGGCAGTTCTTACATTGTTCATAGAACTAATTTTTTGGAGATCTGTCATGCCTACAACCAAGACCACCGATGCTGATTTTGCTGCCGATGTGCTCCAGTCCGACAAGCCGGTCCTGGTTGATTTCTGGGCCGAATGGTGCGGCCCGTGCAAGGCAATCGGCCCGGCCCTTGAAGAAATTGCTGACGAGATGACGGATAAGGTGAAAATCGTCAAACTCAATATTGATGAAAATCCTGCAACACCTCAACAGTATGGTGTCCGCGGCATTCCCACCTTGCTTATCTTCGAAAATGGCCAGGTCAAGGCGGAGAAGATCGGCGCCCTGCCGAAAAGCAAACTCAGCGAATGGGTTGAAGAATCCATCTGAACAGTGCCCTTATCGGGGCAATGTTCCGTTCGCATCCAGCACATGCCCTGCAAGGTAGAGTGATCCGGCAATAACGACATTGCACGGCTTTGTCGCGCTGATGGCGGCGGCCTTTTCAAGGGCATCTTCAATACCCGTGGCTGTTTGGGCTTCAATGCCGCAATCTCGTGCGGCTTCGGCCATGGTGATGGCGTTAAGGCTTGCGTCTTGTCCCGGAATGGTCAGGGTTATCGCGGTGACGACAGATGCTTTCAGCTGGTCCAGAAAATCACGCGGGGGCCGCGTGTTGAGCGCACCGGTCACAAGTATCCAGGGTTTATCGGAAATCTGATGTAAGGTTGCGGCAAGCGCACGTGCACCATGGGCGTTATGGGCGCCATCAAGCCAGAGCTGGCATCCATCCGGCAGGTATGACAACAGCCTGCCTTCGGCCAGATGCTGAACCCGGCCCGGCCAGCTGGCCCGGGCGAGCCCTTTCGCGATTGTGGTATCATCTATGTCAGGAAAGCAGGAGGCAATAACTGCCGCCGCAAGGCTTGCATTATCCTGCTGGTGCGGGCCCATAAGGCCGAGTTGTTCAGCTTTAATCCGGCGTGTGCCGATACGTATATCAATGCCTTCGCGCGGATGATCTTGCGTAAAGCCCATCCCCGGGGCGATAAGACGGGCGCTGAGACGTTGCGCTTCGCTGTCAAGAACGGCGGTGGCCTCTTTATCCTGAATAGCGCTGAAGACAGGGGTTTCCGGACGCATGATGCCCGCCTTTTCAAAAGCGATGGCCTTGAGGCTGTTGCCAAGGAAATGTTCATGATCCCGGGCAATCGGTGTGATGACCGTCGCCAGCGGGCGCGGGATAACGTTGGTGGAATCTGCCCGTCCGCCTAATCCGGTTTCGAGAAGGACAATATCAGCTTCTGTCCGGGAAAAGGCCAGCATGGCGGCGGCGGTCGTCACCTCGAAAAAGGTAATCGGGTCATCTCCATTGATGCTTTCAATCTCTTCAAGTAAGGCAGCCAGATCCGTATCACTGATCAGCTGGCCTGCAAGGCGGATTCTTTCATGAAAACGCACCAGATGTGGCGAAGTATAGGCATGAACCCTGAGACCGGCTTCCTCAAGAATGGCGCGGAGAAAGGCGAGTACCGAGCCCTTTCCGTTTGTCCCCGCCAGATGAATGACCGGCGGCAGGTTCAGATGCGGATGGCCACATTTTTCAAGAATACCGAAGGTGCGGTCAAGCCCCAGATCAATCAGTTTCGGGTGCAGGTTCGAAAGCCTGTCAAGGGCGCGGTTGACGGCGCTGAGATTGTCGTAATGTTGCATGATGTCATTCAGCGGCGTGGGCAGGTGCCGCGGCCATCAGCATGGAAAGGATCCGGCCGATCACTTCCGCCTGTTTGCTGCGGGGCACCACCATATCCACCATGCCATGTTCTTCGAGGTATTCGGCGGTCTGAAAATCATCGGGAAGTTTTTCACGCACGGTTTCCTCGATCACGCGGCGTCCGGCAAAGCCGATAATGGCACCGGGCTCAGCGATCTGGATGTCCCCCAGCATGGCAAAAGATGCGGTGACGCCGCCGGTGGTGGGGTGGGCAAGCAGGACCAGATAGGGCAAGCCTGCTGTCTTCATCTTGTTGACGGCAATAATCGTGCGTGGCAGTTGCATCAGCGAGAGTATGCCCTCCTGCATGCGGGCGCCACCGGTCGACGGGATGGTGATGAGCGCAGCCTTGCGGTCCAGCGCCTCTTCGGCGGCACGGAGGATCCCGTCGCCAACAGCCCGGCCCATGGACCCGCCCATGAAGCGGAAATCAAACGCGGCAATAACCACGGGGTTTCCCTTGATCGTTCCGGCGGCCACCATGATCGCGTCATTGAGGCCTGTTTTGGACCGGGTATCTTTGAGCCGGTCATTATATTTCTTGAGGTCGCGGAAATTTAGCGGATCGTCTTTCTTGCTTTCCAGTGAAATGACTTCGGCTTTGCCACCGTCAAAAAGGAGCTGCATCCTGAGATGTGTTGCCATGGGCATATGCGCACCGCAGGTGTTGCAGGTGTTGTACTGTTCTTCAAATTCGCGGTGAAAGATCATCTGGCTGCAGGACGTGCATTTGATCCACATGTTTTCCCCGACGCTTTCCTGGTTAACCAGCGCCTTGATCTTTGGAAGGACGGTTTTCTGAAGCCAGTTCATCTCTAGTTTTCCTCCATCACACCTGTCTTATCCCTGCCTGACACATCCTTTGGCGAGTTCCGAGACAAGGGCAAGAACCTCGCCTGCGGTTGTTGCGCCGGCACGGTTATTCTCATCCAGCGTTGAGGCCAGCGTGTCCACCGCAGCAGAGCCGACCACCACACCATCGGCATGCTGAGCCGCTTCATTCACCTGATCGGCGGTACGTATACCGAAACCAACCACGGCAGGAAGATCACTTGCTTTCCTGATCCGTGCCATGGCATCGCGGATACTGTCCCCGGATGCTGAGCGTGTCCCGGTTATCCCGGTGATGGATACATAATAAACGAAACCGCTTGAATTTGCCATCACTCGCGGCATGCGCGCCTCATCGGTTGTCGGGGTGATGAGGCGGATGAAATCAAGACCTGCTGACCTTGCCGGCAGGCACAACTCATCATCTTCTTCCGGCGGCAGATCCACCATGATCAGCCCGTCTACACCGGCGGTTTTGGCATCGGTGATGAACCGGTCCACGCCATAAATATAGATAGGGTTGTAATAGCCCATCAGTATCAGCGGCACTTCCGGATGTTTTGCCCGGAAGTCACGGGCCAGGCCGAGGATATCAGCCAGTTTAGTGCCGGCTTTGAGGGCACGCAAAGACGAGGCCTGAATGGACGGCCCGTCGGCCATAGGGTCTGAAAACGGCATCCCCAGTTCAACAAAGTCAGCGCCATGATCCGGCAGTCCCATCAGGATTTCCCTTGAGGTTTGCAGATCAGGATCACCGCCGGTGATGAAAATACCAAGCACCGCGCGGTTTTCTTCCCGGGCGCTGGCAAAAGTTCTGGCGATACGCATCAGAGTTTCCCTCTTGCTTCGAGCATTGGCAGCACGGCACCCAGATCCTTGTCGCCGCGGCCACACATATTCATGCCAACAATCTGATCCTTATCCATCTTGCCGATCATGGTGGCAATAAAGGCCAGCGCATGGGCAGGTTCGAGCGCGGGAATTATCCCTTCAAGGCGGGAGCAGAGCTGAAAATATTCAAGCGCTTCCTCATCGGTGGCGCTGACGTAATTGACGCGGCCTGTTTCATGCAGCCAGGCATGCTCAGGCCCGATGCCGGGATAATCAAGGCCCGCCGAAATCGAATACGCATCCTTGATCTGGCCATCGTCATCCTGCAAGAGATAGGTCCGGTTTCCGTGCAGGACCCCGGGCCTGCCGCCGGTCAGTGAGGCGGCATGATCTCCGGTTTTGAGGCCCTTGCCCGCAGCCTCAACCCCGTAGATGGAAACATTCTCATCATCGAGGAAGGGATGGAACAGACCAAGGGCGTTGGAGCCGCCGCCAATACAGGCAACCAGCGCATCCGGCAGTCGTCCGGTGGCTTCCATGATCTGCTGGCGCGCTTCGATGCCGATAATGGACTGAAAATCACGGACCATCGCAGGATAGGGATGCGGCCCTGCTGCAGTACCGATGATATAGAAATGTGTTTCGGCGTGGGAAACCCAGTACCGCAAAGCTTCGTTCATAGCATCCTTGAGCGTCCCTGTGCCTGAGGTCACGGGGTGGACTTTAGCGCCGAGCAGACGCATGCGGTCCACGTTCGGTTTCTGTCTTTCGACGTCTTCGGCCCCCATGAAGACTTCACATTCCATGCCGAAGAGCGCACAGGCCGTGGCCGAGGCGACACCATGCTGGCCCGCACCGGTTTCAGCGATGATTTTTTTCTTACCCATTTTTCGAGCAAGAAGCGCCTGGCCGATAACATTGTTGATCTTGTGGGCGCCGGTATGGTTGAGCTCATCACGTTTCATATAGAGCCTGGCCCCGCCGAAATGTTCCGTGAGCCGCTCGGCAAAATACATGGCCGAAGGTCGCCCGATATAATGTTTACGGTAATAGTCGAGCTCATCCTGAAATTCGGCATCGGTAAGAGAATCTTTCCAGGCGTCTTCAACCTGCAGAATCAGGGGCATCAGCGTTTCCGCAACGAACCGGCCGCCATGGATGCCGAAACGTCCGTCTTCATCAGGTTGGTTGCGCCAGGAATTGGGCGATTGCTCATTCATCAGGGCATCTCCGTGAGGTCAATCATCTGTCTCATCTGTTTTAGCCGAAAGCGCGGCAGAGACAAAGCGTTGAATAGCCGCATGATCCTTAATTCCCGGGGCGCTTTCCGTGCCGCTTGATACATCCACAGCCTCAGCCCCGCTGATCCGGATAGCATCGGCGACGGTCTCAGGTGTCAGCCCGCCCGCCAGCATCCATGGGGTGGTGCCGGTATAGTGCCGCATCAGGCCCCAGTCAAAGCGGTGCCCCGTCCCGCCGGGAAGGTCAGCATCGAGTGGCGCAGAATCAAAAAGCATCATATCGGCCGCACCATCATAGGCCCGGGCGTTGATCAGGGTTTCAGGCCCTTCGACGCGGAAAGCCTTCATCACCGGGATCCCGAACCGGTCACGGATAGAGGCGACGTCCTCAGGGGGTTCACTGCCGTGGCACTGGATCATGTCAGGCTGTGCGGATGCCACAATCGCCTCAATCCGGGCCGGGTCAGCGTTCACGACCAGCGCCACCAGTTGAGGCGCATTATGTATCTTTTTGGTCTGTGCACGAAGTGTCCGGGCGGTCTCATAGCTGATATGCCGGGGAGATTTCTCAAAAAAAACCATGCCGGCCCACTGGCCTCCTGCCCGGGCAACACAACTCAGATCTTCTGGTGTCCGAATACCGCAGATTTTGGTTCTGGCCATGGTAACTGCCTAAAGCCGGGGGGGAGGAAGGGCAGATTGTGCCGGATCAGTTGTGTCGTTTTCCCGTTGCTTTTCTGCCATGGTGTTCATCTTCCTCGACAAACGGTGTCTTTCAAGACCGCTGGCGGCAAGCGGGATGAGCATGGCTGATGCGCCGAGGAGCAGGCCTGTGGCAAGGCCGCCGATACCAACAACCCATAACGGGACCACAAGACGCGTTTCAAGGGGCCATAAACCCAGCGAGGCCGAATCGGAATTGCTGATGGTGAACAGGATCGTGAATACGATCACCGCAAGTGTCAGGGCTGAGCCAAGCAATCTGCCGATAAACTTGAAAATGGAAAACTCCACATCGTCTGGATCACCTGAAAAGGAGATCTACTGATTGAGGCGCTCACGCATCCCTTTCCCCATTTTGAAGAAAGGGACATTTTTTGCTTCAACGTCAACGCTTTCACCTGTCCGGGGGTTACGTCCACGTCGGGCATCGCGGTGGCGAACGGAAAAAGCACCAAATCCGCGTAATTCCACCCGGTCACCACGGGCAAGGGCTTCGGAAATCGTATCGAAGAAACAGTTAACTATGCGTTCGACGTCCTGATAATACAGATTATCGTATTTTTCCGCGAGAACGGCGATCAATTCAGATTTTGTCATCCCTACCTCCAATACGAGCAGGAATGATGATGCCCACTCCCCTTGTTTTTGTCAACTGTTTCAACATCTTGTTAAGGGGGGTGGGCGTAATGTCAGGTCGCCTTTTTATTCAGACGCCTCGCCGCTGTCTTCTTCTTTGGCGGCTTTGCTTTCCTTGGTGGTTTTGGCGGATGCTTTGTCCGAGGTCTCGCTGTCACGCTTTGCCAGCGCAGCACCAAGAATGTCCCCGAGGCTTGCGCCGCTGTCCGAAGATCCGAACTCGGCCATGGCCTGCTTTTCTTCCGCCATCTCACGTGCCTTGATCGACAGGTTCAGCTTGCGGGCTGAGGCATCGACCATGGTGATCTGGGCATCGACCTTTTCACCGACGGCAAAGCGGTCAGGACGCTGTTCGCCGCGATCACGGGAAAGATCACTGCGGCGGATAAATCCGCTGACGCCTTCACCAACTTCAACTTCAAGCCCGCCATCGGTAACGGCAGTGATCGAACAGGTGACGATATCGCCTTTCTTCATGTTGGAAAGTGATTCGCCAACCTGATCTTCGGTAAGCTGCTTGATGCCGAGGGAAATGCGTTCCTTGTCGACGTCAACTTCGAGCACCTTGGCCTTGACCATATCACCCTTTTTATAGGACTGGATGGCTTCATCCCCTGCCACATCCCAGGATATGTCTGAAAGATGAACAAGCCCGTCAATTTCTTCATTGAGACCGATGAAGAGACCGAATTCGGTGATGTTGCGAACTTCACCTTCGATTTCATTGCCGGCAGCGTAAGTATCCTTGAAGGATTCCCAGGGGTTGGGGTTGCACTGCTTGAGGCCGAGTGAAATCCGGCGCTTCACGCTGTCAATGTCAAGAACCATGACTTCGACTTCCTGGCTGGTTGAAACAATCTTGCCAGGGTGCACGTTTTTCTTTGTCCAGGACATTTCAGAAACATGGACAAGACCTTCAACGCCGTCGGACAGTTCAACAAACGCGCCGTAGTCGGTGATGTTTGTCACACGGCCGGTCACCTTCGTGCCAATCTGGAAATTGGCCTGGGCGGCTTCCCATGGATCGGACTGAAGTTGCTTCATGCCGAGCGAAATACGCTGGGTTTCCGTGTTGAAGCGGATCACCTGAACTTCGACGGTTTCACCAACCTGAAGAGCTTCCGACGGATGATTGATCCGGCGCCATGCAATATCGGTCACATGAAGCAGACCATCGACCCCGCCAAGATCAACAAACGCACCATAATCGGTGATGTTCTTGACCACACCGCTCAGAACCTGACCTTCCTGAAGGTTGGAGACGAGCTCCGAACGTGCTTCGGCCCGTGATTCTTCGAGGACAGCGCGGCGTGATACCACGATATTGCCCCGCTTACGGTCGATCTTGAGAATCTGGAAAGGTTGCGGCGTTCCCATGAGCGGGCCAAGATCACGCACCGGGCGGATATCAACCTGGCTTCCGGGAAGGAAGGCGGTGGCGCCGTCAAGATCAACGGTAAAGCCGCCTTTGACTTTGCCGAAGATAACGCCGGTAACACGTTCCTGCTTCTCATGTGCGGTTTCAAGCGCTGCCCAGGCTTCTTCACGGCGCGCCTTCTCCCGGCTCAGCATGGCCTGACCGTTACGGTCTTCCATACGCTCGATATAGACTTCAACTTCGTCACCGACGGTGATCGATGGTTGCTGACCGGGCGGGGTGAATTCCTTGATCGGAACGCGGCCTTCTGATTTCAGGCCGACATCGATAATGACAGCGTCTTTGTCAACGGCAACAACTATTCCGCGGACAACGCTGCCTTCGATAGTGATGGATTCATCAAAGCTCTCTGCCAGGAGGTCGGCAAAGTTTTCATTCATCGCACTGGCGATGGCACTAGTGGTTTCAGTCAAAATTTTCTCCGTGTGGTGCCGTTTTAAGATTTCAGAAATTCTGAAACCCCGCCCTGGCTGGTTCAGGGTGCCCGTGGTGCCAAAGCTTGCCCTTACGGGCCACCAGGGATGCTCGGCTTTGCATATCCAGCATTCCTAAAGTTACGGGGTCTTCCAAAGCTTTGGTTTCAGAAGACGGGAATATCAACCCCCAAGGGCTGACAGCGCGAACGCAACCATCTCTTCTATGTTTTTTTCGCTTGTGTCAACAAAAATGGCATTTTCAGCCGGAACAAGCGGCGCATGGCTTCTGGTCCTGTCCCGGTGATCTCTTTCTTCAATCTGTCTTCTGACATCTTCAGGGCTGAGCTTGCTTCCTTCGGCCGCAAGTTCGTTATGGCGACGTCGGGCGCGGATATTGATATCCGCATCGACAAAGAATTTGGCATCGGCATCGGGCAGGACAACAGTGCCGATATCACGGCCATCGAGGATGGCGCCGGCTTTTCCGGCCGGGGGAGTCCGGGCAAACTGGCGCTGATAGTCTAGAAGCTGAGCGCGGACTTCAGGGTAGGCTGCTGCGACCGATGCCATCTGGCCGGTTTCCGCGCTTCTGAGCCCGGGATCCGCCAGCAGCGCCCTGTCCAGATCAGCCGCCATGGCAGCAGCAATTCCGGCGGTGACCTCCGATGCCGCATAGCCTTTCTTTAGCAGGCTGAGCCCGACGGCACGATAAAGTGAGCCGGTGTCGAGATAGGCAAGATCAAGCCGTTCGGCCAGATGCTTTGCCAGGGTTCCTTTGCCTGAGGCGGCTGTCCCGTCCACCGCGATAATCATGCGTCATGTGACCTGATGTCAGCCCCGATGCGGTTCATCATCTCCCTGAAGCCGGGAAAGCTGGTGGCGATGGTTTCGGTGCCTTCGACGGTAAGAGGCTGGTCTGCACGCTGGCCAAGAACAAGGAAAGACATGGCGATTCGATGATCATGGCAGGCATCGACCGTAATGCCGCCGCTGATCTGGCCGGACCCTGTTACGGTCATGCTCTCTTTTGTGCTTGAAACAGTTGCCCCGGCACGTTTAAGCCCTTCTTCCATCAGCGCGATCCGGTCCGTTTCCTTTACCCGGAGCTCACCGATGCCGTCCATATGTGTGGTGCCTTCGGCAAAAGCGGCGGCAACTGAAAGCACCGGGTATTCATCAATCATGGAGGCGGCGCGATCAGCGGGAACGTCAACACCCCTCAGGCGGGAGGATCGGACCGTTATATCAGCAACCGTCTCCCCGCCTTCGGTCCGTTGATTGGTGAGCGTGATATCGCCGCCCATTTCCATCAGGGTTTCAAAAAGCCCGAAGCGGAGGGGATTTGTGCCAATCCCTGTCATCGTTATTTCCGAGCCTTCGGTGATAAGCGCGGCCACGGCAGGGAAGGCGGCGGATGACGGGTCCGCTGGCACCTCAATGTCTGCTGCGGTCAGCAGGCTATCCCCCCTGACCGAGACTTCCATCCCGCCGTCTGCTGTCGGGCTTTCTTCTACCGGCACGCCAAAATGCCTCAACATCGCTTCGGTGTGATTGCGTGAAGGCCGCGGTTCGATGACTTTTGTCTCCCCCCGTGCGGTGAGCCCAGCCAGCAGAACCGCTGATTTGATCTGCGCGGACGCATGGGGGCTTTCATAAGTGATACCCATGGGCTGGAGTAAACCTTCAATCATCAGCGGCAGGTATGTTCCTTCCCGGGCTGAAACCAGCGCACCCATTTTCTCAAGTGGTGTGGTCACCCGGGCCATTGGTCTTGAGGAAAGAGAGGCGTCTCCTGTGAACACGGCTTTTATCCCGCTTCCCGCGACAACCCCCATCAGCAGTCTTGCGCCCGTTCCCGAATTGCCGAGGTCCAGCGGGGCTTCCGGTTCATGAAATCCGCTCAGCCCGATACCATCGACAACCCAGATGCCGTCCTCGTCTTTTCTGATATGACCGCCAAGCTGTTGTAACGCTCTGGCCGTGGCAAGCACATCTTCGCCTTCGAGAAGGCCGCGTATTTTTGTCTGTCCCCGGGCCAGTGTCCCTAAAATGAGCGCACGGTGCGAGATGGATTTATCGCCGGGGAGGGCTATGGTTCCACCAAGATGGTCTGCCCGATGGGAGATAAGAGCTGTCATAACGGGGAATTTCCTCAAAACCGCGACGGATGGTGAGTTTTAGCACTGCATCAATGAAAAAATCAAATTATTGCTGGTGAAGATTTTTGCTTGACCTTGTTTGGATTTCTGAACAAAAGATCTTCATTAACAAATAATCATCATTGTGTTCGGAGTTGTCGATGGCATCGAAAAAACTGGGTACCAAGAGGCACTGCCAGTCCTGTGACGGAAAGTTCTACGATCTCAACAAGCCTGAAATAGTCTGCCCGTCCTGTGGCACGGTATTTGATCCTGAAGTCCTGCTGAAAAGCCGCCGGTCCAAACCGGTTGCTCCTGCCGCGGCATCAAAAGCCGAGACTTCAGGCAAAAAAGCGATTGATTCGGATGAGCTGGATGACGATATCAATGAGGTCGATGATGACGCCGATACCGATGACAACATGCTCGACGATGACGCGGATCTGATTGTGGTCAAAGGCGATGATGACGACGACGAAGCGGTCACAGGTTCCGATGACGCCGATATTGACGTTGATCTTGACGACGACCAGGATGACGATATCGAGGATGAGGAATAAGTGTAAGCAATTTGCGCTTGCACTCTTACCGGGTTGCCGGTAAAACCCTCACATAATTTGGAACGGGGCTATAGCTCAGCTGGGAGAGCGCTACAATGGCATTGTAGAGGTCAGCGGTTCGATCCCGCTTAGCTCCACCAAATTCTCAAACCCGCCAGATGGCGGGTTTTTTCATGCTCAGTTATGAATTTTCAACAAAGAACATCCAGCCATAGCCGAGAATAAGGGCAGGTATGGCCGAATACAGCGTGGCAATAATCGCAACTTTCGGTGCGATGGCAATCGCCGGGAAGAGCGCGTCCCCGTCATTGGAGATGGCATTGCCGATCTGTGCCGAGAGGGGGATTGCCCCGGCAAGATAAAGGGTGGTGACAAGAACCTGCGGGCCGCATCCGGGCAGAAACCCGAGCAAAATGGCAATGATAGGGGCGAAAACACTGTATCCGCTGAAGAGATCCTTAAGATCAATATCGAAAACATAAACGCTCACCTCAAAGGCCAGAAAAGCAAGCACCACCCATGCCGTCACAAAATTGGTGTCAGAAATCACCCGGTTAAGCATGCTGGGCTGTTCCGGCGTCGCATCCATCATCCGTGGAGCAAGGCTCCGGAGGATCTTCGGCATAAGAAACATCATCACCGAGAGGATGCCGCCGGCCGCCCCGAGGGTCAGGCTCGGGGAGGGGAGAATATCACTGCCCAGAAGAGCATCAATATCGATTTGCAGGGCCGCCATGATGCCGAAAATCAGGCCCGGAACGAAAAGCGCAATCCAGAAGCGATTTAGCCAGCCGCCAATTCCCTGATGTTCGGGGCTGAGGTCTGCTACAGCCGAAACCGCCGGTTGACGGAGAAAATCAGGTCCATGGATAGCATTCACAAGATATCCTGAAACCACGCCCACGGCAAAACCCATGATCAGAATGGAAATGCCCGTCAGTGGTTCCTGGGCAATCAGGAGAAACGCCGCGTCCCCCATGGTCGCCGTCAGTGCCGCCATCACGGCACCAAAGGACAGCCGCCCCGTGACATATTGGGTGATGACGATGATTGCCCCGCCGCAACCCGGAAGCGCACCAAGAAAGGCCGCCATCGCAACCTGGCTCGATTTTGACTCGGTCAGCAGTTTTTCAGCATCGATGCCGGTGATTCTTTCCGCGGCATAGAAAAGAAACAGCGTCGCCGCCACAAAGGAAGTGACCTGAATATAGGCATCTGCCAGGGCTTTCAGCACCACATCTGTAAGGCCTGATGGCGACAGAAGGCTGAGCTGAAAGACAAAAAAAGCTATCAGTACAATCGCCACAGACTGAATCTGGCGAAGTGGGTGAACTGATGCCAGCATATCCGGATATTTCCTTCGGTTTATTAACTTAGTTAAGGCAAAGTTTTATTCTCTTAATATATATATGTAGCCTGATATGATTGTCAATTCAGCATGAGCGTGTGGCAGGTCATTTTCAGCCATGTCTTTTGGCGCTACACTCAACAGATGGATGAGCAGGTGACATCTCCGGTTTTGTTCTACACCACGCCCGTAATTCTGGTCGGTGGCGGCGATATTGATGCGCATCGCCTGAAGATATGGGCGGAGAGGTACCCTGTTATCGGTGTGGATAGTGGCGCGGATGAGGTGAGAGCCCACGGCATTGAGCCTGAGGTCATCACCGGTGATATGGACTCGATCTCATCTCCTGATGCCTTCCCGCAAAGCCGTATCCTGCCCACCCCTGATCAGGACAGAACGGATTTTGACAAGGCGCTCGCCTTGATTGAAGCGCCGCTGATACTGAGTCTCGGGTTTCTGGGCAGAAGATTTGACCATGAGCTGGCGGCCATGAACACCCTGGCCCGGGCGGCACAACGCCGGATTGTCCTTATCGGAACTCATGATGCCATCATCTTTATCAGGGGGGATATCTCTGTCAGCCTTGCCGCCGGTACCCGGGTTTCTGTCTGGCCGGTTGGCGAGCAGCATTTCATCGGCTCGGACGGGCTGGAATGGCCTCTTGACGGGCTTTGTATGGCGCCGGGCAAGACTATCGGCACATCAAACCGTGTTGCCGCCGGAAGTAGTGAGGTGAGCATCAGGGCAGACGGTGAAGACAGCGGGTATCTGATCATTGTCCCGGCCGGTGATGCGGAGAGCCTGATCCGGTCTGTGGCACCTGAAATCCGGTAGTCTTATGATGTCGTGCCGTAGGTCAGGTCACGCAGGTAAGCGGTGATCTCGTTGCGGTCGGAAAACGAGGAGAGGTCTTCGGACGTGACAGGTTTACGAATTGTCATGTCAACACGGGAGCCGATACGGCGGACAATTTCCCTGAACATCAGCGAATAGCCCAGAGTCTGGCTGACCTTCCGGGCCGCCTGATAGCTGATGCTGTTCTGGCCGGTAAAATAGACCGGCAGGATTGTTGTGTCTTTGATCAGGGCCAGTTTGGCGGCAAAGGTTTTCCATTCCACATCCTGTGCCGGGCCGATCACGTTAGGTGCAAGCGAGATGCCCCCTGCCGGGAACAGGATCAGGGCGCCCCCATCCTGAACCTGACGGATGGCGTCCCTTCGCGTCTGCATATTGGTCTGAAGGGCACTTTCTGTCGTATCGAAATCTATCGGCAGGATCTGATGCATCACCGCAGGGGCCTGACGCAGGACCTGATGGGTGATGATCTTAAAATCATTGCGGCGCTTGGATATCTCCGAGCAGATAACCAGCCCGTCAATTACCCCGAAGGGGTGGTTGGCGACGATCACAAGGCGTCCCGTTTCAGGAATATATGCGCCGGGATCAAACGTGATATTGGGGTTGAGATTAAGACGGTCAACCGCATCCTGCCAGAAGAGATGGTTGGGCCGGTCGGCGCTGACGTAATCCACATAGATTTTCTTGATACGGGGCTGTCCGGTGAATTTTTCAATGCCCCGGATAAGGGCATTTGAAATAGGCCCGAGTTCTCCATTCGCAAAAGAGAAGATCGGAACATTATCTTTTTTCTGAGCGAGATCCATGTCCGGCAATACTAAAGGGAAGTTTGTCTTTTCAAATCATGTTAATTCCGAATGATAAGCCTATTTATAACATTTGTGTGAAAGTTTATGAAAAAATATTAACGGTCCTGTATTCCCGGATATAAAGGTCAGGGCCAGACGGCATTAATACAAGCCAGAAAGCCCCATACGATATTCAGCATATCGTCGGAATCTTCAATGGTCTTTAAGAACAGCCGGCCGGTCCTGATCTCAGCTCATGACGGTTAAAGCCGTGTTATCATTAACCGGTTCAGGCAATAATGAATGCTCCCCGTCATCTGCGTCATCAAGCCCCAGATCTGATAACGTATCCTCGCTGTCCAGGACTTCAGCCTCACCCGTGCTCTCAATGATCTCGATCAGCCTGTCCTCAGGTGAGATATCAGCATCATGGATAATGGTTATGGCCACGAGGGCAGCAAGAGTTGTGGCTTTTACGTTCTCAGATGGAAATTCAGGTTTTGCGAATGGCAAAATAACGCATCCTTCACGGATGCCGGTTTCCGTTTTTGGCATTGAACGTCTCCATGATCTGGAATGATGTTGGTATTTCGGACAGATATTTGGCGGATAGTTTCTCTTGCACCGAAGCTGATGCCAAAGGGTAACCATCCTTTGATAACAAAATCTATCATCAACTGTCATTACATGGGACTTGCACCGGCTTGTCAATCCGCAAAGGCGTATCTGCTAAAATTTCATAAAATTTTAACTTTCAGACACAAGATGTTGTGTCGGGCACAAAAGCGTCAATTTCGGGATGTTCATGCCCCGGGCAGATCAGGCAGGATAAGCGTATTCAGCCACCTGCCTGTCATATGGTAAATTCGGTCTGTGTCAGGAGCCTACCCGGCGAACGGTGATCGAGCCGACAGGTGCGTTATTGACGTTTTTGACGGCGTTCGATGGCTTGCTGTAGATAACGGTCTCAACACCAAAGGTATCCACCACCGTGGCCTTGGCACGTATCTGCATGCCGACAAAACTCTGGCCGAGTTTGATGGCTGTTGTCGAAGGCATGTCAAGCGCACGCCAGTTGCGTCCGTCTTTCGAATGTTCCCATGAAACCGAAAGGCTGGCGATGCCGTCTTCATCGGAAACATTGTCCGTCCTTACCGAAAGTGTTTCACCCTCAACCGGTTCACCGGAAAGGAGTATTTCACCTTCCACCGGATCATCGACGTTCAGCACGAGCTCGGATACGTTAGAAATCAAAACTTCCCGTGTATTGTAGCGGTCAACATAAGTGATGATGGCCCGGTAGGAATAGCCCACATTGTTCTGCCCCAGGCGGAGAACTTCGGTGGTGGCATTGGGATAGGTTTCCCATTCGGTTTTGGTGGAAGAACGCTGCCAGATGACATCATAGAGCCCCATCCCATCTTCATCGTAAATGGTGCTGGTATCAACCACCAGCGCATCACCTTCCATGGCGGTGCCGGAAAGAATGGGGGATCCCGTAGGCTTGTCATTAACATTCTGCACAGGGTTGGAGGCCGGGCTCCGCAGTATTTCCATATTACCCTGGCCGTCCACGTAGTTGATCATCACCCGCAGGCGCTGGCCGACATGTTTCTGCTGGGGGGTGAAAGACTGCTGGGTGGCGCCGGTGATATTCATCCATTTATTATCATCGCCACTGATCTGCCACTGCACGGAAACCTTGCCCATGCCATCATCATCCATGATCGAACTTGTATCGACGATCAGCGGATCATCTTCAATCGCAACAAACCCGCCGGCTTCTGCCCCCTGGCTTGAGGATGATGTGCCCGGGGACGAAGCGGATGAAGAGCCTGCCGCCGAAGAGCCGGACGTGCCGGATGACAGATTTGAAGACGCTCCCGAAGAAGATCCGGCAGATGAAGCCGAAGAGTTGCTTCCGCTTCCGGAAGTTGCGCTGTCACTGGCCACAGCCGCATCGGATGCCGCTGAATCCGTATCTGTCTCCATGGTCGGGGATCCGCCAGCATACGCGGAAAACGCCGCAACTGATGTCAGCAGAAAGGCTATTGAGCGGACAGAACTACGCATATCAAAACCCTTAATCTTTTCTTAATTCCATGCTCTAAAACGTGCATATTAAATGAATATTAGCAAATAAGATAATGAAAATGAAAATAATTTTATTTCATACTTAAAATTAATACAGCGTAAGAATAATTGATAACATGTTAAATTAGCCCCAATGCACAAGGCACCGGAAGTCCTAGCATGCCTGCCGGAGCGCCGCCATAGCCCGAAGAGGCTATGTGTCCGGGCTGTTCAGAAGTGTGTATCCCTTTGTTATTTTGTAAAAAAGAACAAAAGCATCTGATAAAGACTGGCTGTAACGGACAGATTTCATCATAGGGGCGGCTCACCATCTGTGCCGCACCATAGATGGTTCTGAGAAAACATCATGTCAGAATTTGCCCGGTTGATATGGCCTCAGCTTGCCGGATCCCAGTTCTCGAGGATGGAATTGGCTTTCGGGTTTCCCGGAAAAATCATCTCGTCGTGATCGGGTTTTCTTGCCGTCAGTTCAACCACATACCCGTTGGGATCTCTGAAATAGATGGACGAGATAAACCCGTGATCGGAAATGCCTCTGGTCTCAACCCCTTCGGCTTTGCCTTTCTCAAACATGGCATGCAAGTCGTCCATGCTGACTTCAAGGGCAAGGTGAAGATCGTAGTCGTGGTGATCCTTGAATTCAAAGGGGCGATCCGGTGCTTCGAAAAACGCAATATAGGACCCGTCGCCCATCTGATAAAAAGAGTGCAGAACCTTTGTATCACGCCCGGTTTTGGTTTCATTGATGACAAGTGCCCCGGCCAGGGGAAGCCCGAGAAATTCCTCATAGAATGCTCGGGTTTCCTTGCTGTTGCGGCAACGATACGCTTTGTGATGAAGACCTTTGATCATGTAACGCTCCTTTTTCCTTAGATTATATGGGAGCGTGCGGCCAGAATTAAACCTTCCGGAAAAGAAAAAGCAGCCATGTAAGGCTGCTTTTCCGTTTCAGGTCTCTTTGGCTTTAGCCGGGGATCTTGCCGTTGACCCCTTCGAGGTAGTAATTCATCCCCCAGAGGGCGCCGTCATCCAGCTCTTCACCGGCGCCGATCACCTGCTTTCCGGTGTTATCCTTGAGCGGACCGGCAAAGATCTTGATCTTGCCTGACCGCACGCCTTCCATGGCTTTCTTGGCGGCGGCGGCTACATCTGCCGGCATGTTTTTGAACTCGGAAAGAACCAGCATGTCGGTGGAAAGTCCACCCCAGGTGTTTCCGGCCCAGTGATCAGGACCTTCACCGGTGGACCAGCTGCCGTCGCGCAGGGCTTCGATCCGCTTGATGTAATACGGCCCCCAGTTATTGATCGATGCGAACAGCTGGGCGTTCGGGGCGAAGGCTTCCATGTTGGTGGACTGGCCAAAGCCGAGCGCGCCGTTCTTTTCTGCAATCTGGAGCATGGCCGGGCTGTCGGTGTGCTGGGCCAGAATGTCCGCGCCTTCCGCGATATGGACCTTGGCGGCGTCAGCCTCTTTCACCGGATCATACCAGGTGTTTGCCCAGATAACGGAAATTGAGGCATCCGGGTTGGTTGAACGCAGGCCCTGGGCAAATGCGTTGATCCCCATGATGACTTCGGAAATCGGGTAGGCACCGATATAGCCGACCTTGTTGGTCTTGGTCATCATTCCAGCAACGACGCCCTGCACATACCGGCCTTCATAGAAACGGATATTGCCGGTGGCCATGTTCGGGGTGCGTTTATACCCGGTCATATGTTCAAATTTTACATTTGGGAACTCTTTGGCCACTTTCAGGGTCGGGTCCATATAGCCAAAAGAGGTGGTGAAGATGATTTCGTTCCCCTGTTGGGCAAGTTCACGGATCACGCGGGTTGCATCAGGTCCTTCGGGGACGTTTTCAACATAGGTGGTGACCACATTGTCACCGAAATGTTTTTCGACCATCTGCCGGCCCAGTTCATGCGCGTAGGTCCAGCCGTGGTCTCCGGGGGTGGTCAGGTAAACGAAACCGACCTTTGTCGGCTCAGCCGATGCCACTGCGGCGGTCAGCATGGTAATGATACCGACGGTCATGGCGATTAGTGTGCGAAACATAAAGTCCTCCTTGAAATGGAAGGTGCAGGGCCACCTTCATCTGTTTCTTGCTTTAACTTAACTGCCCGGATGGAAGGGTTTTCCGATACAGGCAGGCACGGTCAGATACGATGATCTTCCTCGCATCGAAATCACAACAAGCGCAACGATAGTGGCAAGATATGGAAGCATTGACAAGACCTGTGATGGGATTGCCCATCCTCTTGCCTGACCTGCGAGCTGCATGATGGTGATGCCGCCGAAAATCAGCGCGCCGACGACCACCCGCGAAGGCATCCAGGACGCAAACACCACCAGCGCCAGTGCAATCCATCCGCGTCCTGCGGTCATTCCTTCGGACCAGTGCGGGGTCAGGACCAGCGGGATATAGGCCCCGCCCATTCCGGCGCAGGCCCCGCCGAAAGCCACCGCCAGCCACCGCACCCGGATCACGGAATAGCCAAGCGCATGGGCGCTGTGGTGATTATCGCCCACGGCACGGAGAATCATGCCGGAGCGCGACTTCCTGAGAAACCACGAGGTGGCCGCGATGATTACAAACGCCAGATAGAAAAGCAGGTCCTGGGCAAAGAGAACCGGCCCGATCCACGGCAGGTCCGACAGAAGGGGGATGATGATCTTGGGCAGTGATTCGCTGGTCTTGCCCACGAGGGGTGCCCCGGCAAGGCCGGAAAACCCGGTGGCAAAAATGGTCAGCGCCAGACCTGTGGCGACCTGATTGGTCAGCATTGTTACGGCAAAGAAGGCAAAGATAAGCGACACGGCCATGCCAGCAAGGGCACCTGCCACGATACCGGTATAGGGGTTTCCGGTATAAAGAACGATCCCGAGCGCCGATACCGCCCCCATCAGCATCATGCCTTCCACCCCGAGATTGAGCACCCCGGACCGTTCAGCAACCAACTCGCCATTGGCGGCGAGAAGCAGGGGGATGGAGGTGGCAAGAACAGTGAGTATCAAGGCGGTCATGACGAGGTCTCTCCGTGTTCTTTCTTTATGTGCAACCCGCGCCAGGTGATCCGATAATGCTGAAGGGTGGCGCCCGCCAGCAGGAAGAAAAGCAGTATTCCCTTGAAAAGGCCGGTCACGACTTTGGGGATGCCTAGGGCTATCTGGGCATTGTCGCCGCCAAGTTCGGCCATGGCGACCAAAAGGCCGGCAAAAATAACGCCGATGGGGTTAAGCCGCGCAAGGAAGGCAACGATAATCGCCGTAAAGCCATACCCGAAAGATACATTTGGCTGCAACTGGCCGATATTGGCTGAAACTTCAACCATGCCGGCCAGCCCGGCCAGCCCGCCTGAAAGAAGCAGGACGCCGATCGTTGTCCGTTTCTGGCTGAACCCGGCAAAACGCCCCGCACGCGGGGAGGATCCCATCACCCTGACCTGAAAGCCAGGCAAGGTCCGGTGCAGCAGCCACCAGGCAAGCGGCGCCAGCGCAAACGCGATCAGCACACCATAATGGAGCTGGCCGACATAGCCGATCCCCGGGAGCGGCATCCGCGTGATCAGCCCGGCATCGGGATACATCGGCGTCAGCGGGAACCCGAAAGCCATCGGATCACGAAGGGGCCCGCGAACCAGCACATCCATGACCAGCGCCGCCACATAGGACAGCATCAATGTCACCAGAATTTCATTGGCATTGAAGATCGTCTTGCACAAGGCGGCGATGGCTGCCCATGCGGCCCCGGCCATAAGGGCAATGGCCATCATGGCCGGAAGAAGCAGGGGTGAGGTGGTGTCAGGAAAGGACAGCGCCAGCCATCCGGCGGCCAGCGCACCGATGATATACTGCCCCTCGGCGCCGATATTCCAGATATTGGCGCGATAACAGAAGACCAGCCCGAGCGCGATGATGATAAGCGGGCAGGCTTTGACAACAAGGTCGGTGATGCGGTCAATCCGGCTCAGCGGCGAGATGAAGAAATGATAAAGAGCTTCCCCGGCATTATACCCGAGGAAAGTGAAGATGAGCGCGCCCGCAATTACTGTCGCAAGAATAGCGGCAACGGGGCTGATGACAGCATACAAGGGTGATGTTTCTGTTCGGGGAACAAGGCGGATCATGCTCTGGCCTCTTCTTCCGATACGCCGCCCATCATCAGCCCGATATCTTCGGCGGTAAGATCTGTGGCGGGATGGCTTTCGGTCAGGCGGCCATTGTTCAGCGCGGCAATACGTGTTGCCAGCCCGAAGATTTCCTCAAGATCCTGACTGATGAGGATAATGGCACAGCCATCTTCGGCCAGTTTCAGCAACGCGCGGCGGATAGCCGTGGCGGCGCCCACATCCACCCCCCAGGTCGGCTGGGATATTACCGCCACCCGTGGTTCGGTTGAAAGCATCCGGCCCATGATGAATTTCTGCAGGTTGCCGCCGGAAAGCTGATTGGCCATGGGGTTGGAATGAGGGGTACGGACATCGGCAGCCCGGATGATGGCATCCGTGGCTTCACGCCCGAGGTCAGGGTAGGCGAGCTGACGCTGAACCCAGGAAAGACCGGAGCTGAAACTGAAATACTGGGTGAGGAAAGTGTTTTCCACCATCGTCATATCCGGAACGGCGGCATGGCCGTTGCGTTCTTCCGGCACGGTTTCAAGCCCCATCCGGCGACGCTGTTCGGGGCCGTCATGGCCGATATTCCTGCCGTCAAGACAAATCATTTCTGCATCAGGGGCAAGCCATTCACCGGAAAGCGCTTCAGCCAGTTCTTCCTGCCCGTTGCCTGAAATTCCCGCAATCCCCAGTATCTCGCCAGGACGGACTTCAAGGCGGATATCACGCAACGGTGTGGCAAAAGCCGAAGCGGCGGGGCGGTTCAGCCCGTTTACCGCAAAGATGGGTGGCGGGCTGTTGGCGGGATTATGCGATTTACGTCGTTCGATCCAGTCAACGGCGTTGCCAACCATGATCTCCGCCATGTCGCGGGTACTGCTTTCGCGGGGGATGACCTCGCCGACATTTTTCCCGCCGCGCAGAATGGTGGCCTTGCCGGCAAGCTCCATGATCTCATCAAGTTTGTGGCTGATATAGAGGATCGCGCATCCATCGTCGGCCAGTCGCCGTAATACGTCAAAAAGGCGCAGGCTTTCCTGCGGTGTCAGCACAGAAGTCGGCTCATCCATAATCAGCAGTTTCGGGTCCTGAAGCAGACAGCGCAGGATTTCCACCCGTTGCTGTTCCCCCACCGAAAGCTCGCCTACCGGCCGGTCGGGATTGATCGCAAGGCCCCAGTGATCGGACGCCTCCCTGATGCGATGCCGCAAGCCGGAAAGACGGCTTTCGTCATCCATGGCAAGGGCAATGTTTTCCGCGACGGTCAGGGCAGGAAAAAGGGAGAAATGCTGAAAGACCATGGCAATGCCGAGTCGGCGGGCCATTTTCGGGGACGTGATCCGCAAAGTCTGCCCTTCCCAGACAAAACGCCCTTCATCCGGTTGAAGAACCCCATAGAGCATTTTCACGAAGGTCGATTTTCCGGCGCCGTTTTCCCCCAGAAGCGCATGGATCGAACCGGGCTCAATCGAAAAATTCACCCGGTCATTTGCCACAAAGGTCCCGAAAGTCTTGGTGATGTTCTCAGCTGAGAGCAATGTCATGGTGGCGCGTCTCTTGGCGGTGGTCAGCAGACGTTGTATTCAGGTGAACTTATCGTCAAACGGATGATTTGGCCAGACTCAATCATTCTCCCTGCGGGCGTTGACGGTTTCACGATGAAACAGGTAGAGCCCTGACGACACGATCACCATGACACCGAAAACCGTCTCCAGATCAGGGATATTGTCAAAGACCAGATAGCCGAACACGGTGGCCCCGATAATCTCAAGATACTGGAAGGGCGCAAGAAGACTGGTGGCCGCCTCCCGTACCGCCAGCACCAGCATCAGATGCCCCACTGTCGCGATAAGGCCAAGGCTGAATACCCAGGCTATCTCAATGCCTTCCGGCAGGGATGCCTGAAAGACACCGATACCGGATACTTCCCCCAACACCAGCGCAAGTGACATGATGGTCAGCGCAGAAAGGCCGACCATCCATTGCATCTGGAAAGGATTGACCCGTCCTGTCAGGGTACGGGTCAGCATGACGTAAAAGGCAAAACACACGGCTGTTGCAAGGGGGAGTAGCGCCGGCAGCCCCACCGCCGCAAAACTTGGCCGGATGACGATGAGCGCACCGATGAAACCGGCCAGAATGGCAAAAATCCGGCGAATCCTGATCGTCTCTCCGAGGAAGATGACCGACAGAATGGTCAGAATCATAGGTTCGATGAAAAAGATGGCGATGGCCGATGCGATGGAAAGATAGTTCAGCGCCGCAAAAAAGAACAGGGTCGCCGCGGCGATCAGCACCCCGCGTGCGATCTGCACCTTCAGGGTGTCTGACGGCACGCGCCATTCCCCGAGATAGATAATAATCGGCGTGATCAGAAGACTCTGGACAAAAAAGCGGAACCAGACGACCTGCCCCGGTGACATTGTCTGGCCCAGGAGTTTGGCAAAAACATCGATGGCCGGGATCATCAGCATGGCCAGCGCCATCAACACCATGCCGCGAAGACTGTTGCCGTCACCCGTACTGGCAGCAGGGCTGGCCTGTGTTCGTGCTGATTCCATGGAAGTTGCGTCCAAATGTTCTGACCGGACGCCATTCTGGTCCCATTTTTTAACCTTGGCTAGCCCAATAATAGGGATTCATTAAACCTGCTTGTGATTTTCTTTCGACGCATTAGAGTAGGCCATCATCATTTCATTAAGGGGAATTAAAGATGACAGAACCTCATCTTCTCGTGCATCACGAAGGTGACAATGTCGGCGTTGTTGTTGTCGAAGGATTAAAGGCAGGCACAGAAATGCTCTGCGTTGTGACGGAGAACAACACCGACTTTACCATGACGGTAAATCACGATGTGCCGATCGGCCATAAAGTGGCGCTTCAGGATTTTGCCGAAGGCGACACGGTTATCAAATACGCACAGGATATCGGCCGCATTGTTGCAACAGCGGGCAAGGGTGATCATATCCATGTCCATAACCTTAAAACCAAGCGCTGGTAGGAGGCACCCATGGCATCCAATAATTCGTTTTTCGGCTACAGACGCGAAAATGGCCGTGTCGGTGTCCGCAATTATGTCGCCATCCTGCCTGTGGACGATATTTCCAACGCCGCATGTGAATCCGTTGCCAACAATATCAAGGGCACGATGGCCCTGCCGCATTCCTACGGGCGGCTTCAGTTTGGTGAAGATCTGGAATTGCATTTCCGCACCATCATCGGAACCGGGGCCAACCCGAATATAGCGGCCTGTGTTGTCATCGGGATTGAGCCGGGATGGACACAGCGGATCGTGGACGGCATTGCCAAGACAGGCAAGCCTGTTGCGGGCTTTTCCATTGAGCAGAACGGCGATATCAACACGGTTGCGGCCGCGTCACGGACAGCCAAGGAATTTGTCCACATGACCAGCGAATACCTGCGTGAAGAATGCGATATGTCGGAATTGTGGGTTTCCACCAAATGTGGTGAAAGCGATACAACCACCGGTCTTTCTTCCTGCCCGACCGTTGGCAACATGTATGACAAGCTTCTGCCCAAGGGGATTTACGGATGTTTCGGCGAAACCTCTGAGATCACCGGTGCCGAGCATCTGTGCAAGGCGCGTGCGGCGACACCTGAAGCCGGCGATAAATTCATGAAGATCTGGCAGGCGTATCAGGACGAAGTCATTGAGCCCTTCAAGACTTCTGATCTTTCCGAATCCCAGCCCACCAAGGGGAATATCGAAGGCGGCCTGACCACCATTGAGGAAAAGGCCCTTGGTAATCTGGAAAAAATTGGCCGCACCTCCACCTATATCGATGCGCTCGGCCCGGCGGAATCACCTGAAAAAGGGCCTGGTCTCTATTTCATGGACACGTCATCCGCGGCGGCGGAATGCGTCACCCTGATGGGGGCGGCGGGATATGTCGTCCATACTTTCCCGACCGGTCAGGGCAACGTTATCGGTAACCCGATTGTTCCGGTCATCAAGATCAGCGGTAATCCGCGTACGATCCGCACCATGGGTGAGCATGTTGACGTCGATGTCTCCGGTGTGCTCCGTCGTGAGCAGACCATCGATCAGGCGGGCGACTCACTGATTGAGATGATCCGCCGGACAGCAAATGGCCGGCTGACGGCGGCCGAAGCGCTGGGTCATAAGGAATTCGTTATGACCAAACTGTATCGGAGTGCGTGATCGGGTGAATCCGGATCTCGTCATCTCAGAATTCATGGAAGACCGGGTGGTGGCTGAACTCAGCCACCAGTACCGGACTCTCTATGATCCGAAACTTGTCGGGGATAAACCCAGGCTGATGGCGGCGCTCGCCTCAGCCAGGGGGCTGATCGTGCGCAATCAGACCCGGGTTGATGAGGAGCTTTTGAACGCGGCACCAAAGCTCCGTGTCATCGGCCGGCTCGGGGTTGGGCTTGATAATATCGACCTCGACGCCGCCGCCAGACGTGATATCGCCGTATGCCCTGCCATCGGCGCGAATGCCGACAGCGTCGCCGAATACGTCATGGCTGCCTGTCTTCAGTTGCTGCGCCCGGTTTTTTCTTCCCGGGCTGAAATGTTGTCCGGCGAATTCCCCCGGGCCAGCCTGTCTGAAGGCAGGGAAATCGCCGGCCGCATCATGGGGCTGGTTGGCGGCGGTATTATCGGCCGGGCTGTTGCTCAACGTGCCGTTCTTCTGGGGATGGAAATCCGTATCGCTGATCCGGCGCTTCCCTCAGGCCCGACCAGGGAAGGGTGGACGGTCACCTCGCTGGATGACTGCCTGGCTTCGGCTGATGCGGTATCACTGCATCTGCCGCTTTCCCCGGAAACGCGCGGGCTTTTTGATGCGGCACGTCTCCGTTCCATGAAACCCGGCAGTATCCTTATCAACACAGCGCGTGGCGGAATTATTGACCATCACGCGCTGGCGACGGTGATGAAAGAAGGCCATATTTCCGGGGCGGCGCTTGATGTTTTTGAGCAGGAGCCCGCAGATGCGGCCTCCCTTGCCATGTTTGAAGGGGTGGAAAACCTGATATTAACCCCCCATATTGCGGGGCTGACCCATGAATCCAATATCAGGGTATCTGAAATGACCGCCCGGAATATTGCATCCCATCTGGGCACGGAGAATGAAAGCGAATGACCGTAATCACCCCTGCTGATCTTGAAGATATTATAACATCTGCGCTCATCCACAGCCGCACGTCCGAAGGCAACGCGCGGTCGGTGGCGCGGGCGCTGGTGCTTGCTGAAATCGACGGCAAAAAGGGCCATGGCCTGTCACGGGTGCCGAGTTATGCCGGTCAGGCAAAGAGCGGAAAGGTTGACGGAACAGCCACCCCCCGGGGCAGTCGCCCCAGATCAGGCGTTCTTGCGATTGATGCCGGGTTGGGCTTTGCCTATCCCGCTTTTGATCTGATGCGTGAGCAGGCCCCGCAGATTGCCCGTGAGGCGGGTATCGCCATGGCAGGGATATGCCGCTCACATCATTACGGTGTGGCGGGGCATCACGTTGAGGCCATGGCGGAAGAAGGGCTGATTGCCCTTTTGCTTGGCAACACCCCTGCGGCAATGGCCCCGTGGGGCGGCAAGACGCCTCTTTTCGGCACCAACCCGATTGCTTTTGCGGCACCTCTTGCGGGGCGACCGCCGCTCGTGATTGATCTTGCCACCAGCCGTGTTGCGCGGGGCAATATCCTGACCGCACAGCAGAAGAAGGCACCTATTCCCGAAGGCTGGGCCCTTGATGCCGAAGGCCGGCCCACCACCAGTGCCGACGCCGCACTGAAGGGATCGATGGTGCCGATGGCCGAAGCCAAGGGTGCGGCGCTTGCCCTGATGATTGAAATTCTTGCCGCCGGAGTCACCGGTGCGAATTTCGGGTTCGAGGCCACATCCTTCTTTGAGACCGAAGGCAAGGCACCGAATACCGGCCAGATCATGATCCTGATTGATCCGGGTGTCATGGCCGAAGGTGTGCCGGAACGTCTTGGCCAGCTGGCCCGGTGTATTGAAGATGATGGCGCGCGTCTTCCCGGAGGAAACCGGCTTGCCCGCCGCAAGGCGGCCGAAGCCGATGGGCTTACTGTTGATGATGCCGCCCTTGATGCGGCCCGCAACCTTGCAGGTCAGGGGTAAACCGGCCCGGCGCGCCGGTGTGCAAATCAGTTGGAAAGTGGTGAGCGCTTCGCTAGACTTATGCCCCGACAGAAGGGAGACAGGCCATGTCATGGCAACACTGGAAACTTGAAAAAGATGATGCGGGCCTGGCCTGGCTGACCATTGATGTCAACGCCAAATCGGTCAATGTGCTGACCCGGGACGTGGTCGCGGAAATGGCGGATGTTGTCAGCCATCTTGAACAGGCAGAAGATATCAAAGGGCTCTGTTTTCGTTCAGGCAAGGATGTGGGCTTTGTCTATGGCGCGGATATCAATGAATTTGAAGCTCTGGAAACCGAGGCTGATGTTGCCGCTCTTCTCGATGATGTGCATGGCACGTTCAACAGATTTGCATCGCTCCCTTTCCCAACCGTGGTGGGGATTGATGGATACGCCCTCGGCGGCGGGCTTGAAATTGCCCTGCTTTGTGACCGGCTGGTGCTGACCAACTCACCCAAGACACAAGTCGGCTTTCCCGAAGTCAAGCTCGGGTTGATGCCCGGATATGGCGGCACAGGCCGCGCTTACGGACGTATCGGGGCTTATCCGGTGCTGGACATGATGCTGACCGGACGGATGGTGCCCGCGGCTGAAGCGCTCAGATTGAATCTGGCCGATGCGCTTGCCGACGGGCGGGATAATCTCGACGACGCCATGAAGGATATACTGATGAGCCTTGGGGGTGTGAAACCGCCGCGTCATCAGATCACGGATGAAGACACCCGGGCTGAGGTGGATAAAGCCAAAGAGGCGTTCATCGGACGGGCACGGCCTGATCATACGCCCGCGCCTTTCGCCATTCTTGACCATATCGCGGACAATGCCCCGGATGCGGCGGCAATCTCCGCGGCGGAAAAGATCATCTTTCCCTCGCTCATGGTCAGCGATGCGTCTGACGGATTGCGGCGGGTCTTCCAGCTCACCGATGCGGTCAAGAGAACAGCTCGCGGTGATGCCGGTATCCAGCATATTCATGTCATCGGCGCCGGTGTGATGGGCGGTGATATTGCGGCGGTGGCGGCGATGGAAGGGTTGACGGTAACCCTGAGCGACCAGAACGATGCCGCTATTCAGCAGGCGGTCGATCGCGCGCGTAAACTTTTTGAGCGCCGCCTGAAGACACCGGAGAAAATTAACGCCGCCATGGACCGCCTGATATCCGACAAGGCGGAGACAGGGCTTGGCCTGGCTGATCTGGTAATCGAGGCCGTGGCAGAACGCCTTGACGTGAAAAAGGCTGTTTTCGCTGCCATTGAGCCAAAAGTGAAAGAGGGTGCGATACTGGCAACCAATACCTCGGCCATTCCTCTTGAGGACATCGCCGCCGCGCTGTCGGATCCGGCACGTCTGATCGGGCTTCATTTCTTCAATCCTGTACCTGTCTTGCCGCTGGTTGAGGTCATATGGTCTGAATTTTCGGATCAGGACCTGGTGGCGCGGGGCATGATGTTTGCCGGCCGGCTCCGCAAAATGCCGATCCGGTGCAAATCTTCTCCGGGATTTCTTGTCAACCGGGCGTTACTGCCCTATCTGCTCAAAGGCATTGAGGCCATGCTTGATGGCACGGATCCTGACCAGATCGACGAAGCCATGGTGAATTTCGGCATGCCCATGGGACCGGTTGAACTGGCCGACCAGATCGGTCTTGATGTGACCCATGATGCAAGCCTTCCCCTCGGTATCACAGATAAGGTCGCCGCGGCATTAAAGGAAAAAATCACCGCCGGTACGATCGGCCGGAAATCAGGATCAGGATTTTATCAGTGGGAGGGCAACAAGGCCGTCCGGCCGCGGGCCGTCTATAGTGACAAGGCTCAGGAAGAACTGGCCCGGACCCTGCTGGCCCCAATGATCGATGCGTGCCGCAGGGCCGTGGATGAAGGCGTGGTTGACAGTGCCGATATGGCCGATGCCGGCATGATTTTCGGCACCGGCTTTCCGTCATTCCGCGGCGGCCCGCTTCATTATCAGAACAGAAAATAGACATTCATTCGGAAAAGGTCAGT
>Ga0181580_10000161_pt1 | contig 44171 bp, 67 predicted proteins | sample 071ome_23_FD_132413 | JGI IMG/M metagenome (GOLD analysis project Ga0181580, IMG submission 132413) | Coastal salt marsh microbial communities from the Groves Creek Marsh, Skidaway Island, Georgia - 071403BT metaG (megahit assembly) | ecosystem: Environmental > Aquatic > Marine > Intertidal... | reverse complement strand
GATGGTGAGCAGGTTTATTGGACTCTTAGCAGTGATGGGGTTGTTGAAGCGGATGACTTCGAAAACGGTATTCAAGGTGTTGAAACTGTATTCAATAACGTTGCCACATTCACATTAACATCTCTATTTGACACCGATTACAATCTGCCGAGTGGTTATGAGACCTTTAATCTATTATTGAGAACTGGTGGATACACAGGAACCGTGGAGGCAAGCGATACATTCACAGTATACGATCTCGATCCGCAGTATTCTGTATCTCCCAATAAGACTATGATCTCAGAAGGTGAGTCTGTCACCTTTACATTACAAACATCGAATGTTATCGACAATACAATTGTTTATTGGAGTTTATTTGGTGACACTGACGCCGACGATTTCACAAGCGATATTTCAAATCAATCATTAACTGTTAATTCTAATTCGGCTGAATTTACAGTATTCGCTAAAGCTGATTCTTCCGATTCCGAAATGGCAGAAACCTTTATAGCTAGTGTTAGTACAGATGCTGGAATATCAGCACCTGTCGCAGAATCCATTGACGTTACTATATCGGATACTTCTTTCTTACTGCAAAATACTGATGTATATGCGTTATTTGACACTACATCCATGTTTATTTTCGACGCTATAGACGCTGCGAATGCGCTAACGGCTTGGCATCAAGACTTATCCAGTGTAGTAGATGGGTATGAAGGTAATTTATTCTTAATTCCGGTTTCATCACGCCAAGGAGGTTTCACGGCAGACCCTGAGCAATATCTTAGACATGTACCTGCAATTAAAGATAGGACCATCAAAATCATGGATCTTGATTGGGGTACCATTGGTAGTAAAACCGTTTCCGCTACTTATGGCACATGGGCGCAGTTCGGTAGCGGTTATAGAATAGGCGATTTTGCTATAGGGGAACCATACACCTCATGGTATACTGAAACAGCTATTAATTCGAATTTTGTTATGATTAATTTCGTAGATGAAGCTTTCACATCGGAGGTATTCTTATACAACGTCCCCGATCAGGCGAATTATCATGGGATAACCGATCCACCCGACTTTTTCGGGTCTGCAACCAATGAGACACAGCCGACTACAGCTTATAAAACTGATTTCTGGGAGATGACTGCCGCTTTCAATGAAATCGTAAACACCAACGGCGGGTTCTTCAAGGGTGTCCTTTACCCCATACCTAACGACGGAATAGGTGACGAAAACTTCGTATTCCATGCAGTTGCAGCGGTTTACGGCACAACATTAACGAACTCCGAATTGTTTGGCACTGGTGGGACGTATGATAATCCGTCATCAGACGGTATTTATACAGTGGTTTCAGCAGTTGATCCTAATTGGACTGATATGAGAAACTTAATAACCTCGAATCCGTATAATGATACCAATCTCGGAACAACGGGCGGTGAGTCGGGTCTGGTTAACTATGGTTGGAGAGTGGAACCCAATAAGACCTCCCCTGCGTCAGAGGTATTTACTTCAGAAACATTTGGAGATGAGTTGAATGACCTATTTACCTCGTAATAAGTATTTGAAGGAGACTTATGAGTAATTGTATACAAGAGTTTGAAAATGTAGGAATAGGGCTAAACGGAAGTAGTCTTTCCGGCTCATTTTCATTTGTGTTCGACACTACACATTACGATTCATTTATAAAGAAAATAGAATATAGTACGAACTCATTTCCTACAAGTTCTCAAAGTGTCAGTGGATACTTTCAGGTTACTAATTATCAATGTGATTTTAACCCTTCACAGTATATTCCCCTAACCAGCACACCATATTACGTTTCAGCGTTAAACCTGAGTGGTCGATACGTTTTAATGCATTTTGACCTAGAGAGAACATATCTCTCATCCCTTTCACCGAGAGTTTATGATTTCAATGTAGACTTTTCTTATAACAAAAAAGAATACGATTATAATTCCATATATAAGTTGGCTAGTGATATCTATGGGTTCGAGTATGCTCTATTGAAACCAGACCTTGATGTTGATTCGTATACTTATCATTTCACGGACGGTGAGGTGTTTATAAAAGATTTCAACGGTAAGGTTGAAACGATAAGTGATTCTTTAACCTCTACTTTCGCACAGTATTCGACAAACCCCACATTACATTCACAAATGACATCAGGGGTGTTTGATGTCGAATGCTTCTTTGATACATTGATGTTCGTCACTAGTAATTTCCTTGTGTTTGAAAAGTTGAATTATAGTTTTGAGAGTAATGAATTAACAACAGATCCAACGAACTCAAGAGTTCTTAATTTAACTGCTCTAAGTTCTGTGTATGGGGACATCTGGCTGTTTGAAAACGAAAGTAAAGTTTTAACATTCATGTTGGATGAAAACACATACTATCCGAAGATTTTCAATTTAGATGTAGTGAATAGTAATTTTTATGAGGTGTCGGTTAACAATAAGAATATTCTTGATGAACTGAGCGCAGCCGATATTGTTACGATTGAGAAACCTGTAATATCATATGATAATTATAGGAAGGTGTTTAATATTGGTGCCTTATTCTTGAATAGTGATAATGATGCCAATATTTTATCAATTAATTTGGATTATAAATCGGATAACTGTTCAATAAGAGATTATTCAGTTATTTCTTCTGTTGATTATGGTGAAGTGTAGTGAAAAACGAGTTTTGGCGGTAAATAAATAAAATGAGTGTTATTTTAAGTGATATAAGCATGTTGGGATTTTATGACTTCGGTGACGATGATGTCATTATAGGTCCCGGTACAGTTACAGTAGGCGATTTCACAGATACTTCGTATCTTTCCGAAGATTATGGGGCGTCGAGACATCTATTCTCCGTAAATGATTATATTACAAATTTCCCACCTAAATTTTCTAGGGATGAGGGGAATAGTTCAAAGTATGAAATTTCGGACTTCGAAACCGAATTTACAAGAACGAATGGGTATGCGTGGTTAGAGATTAGAACCAAGGGCACCATAACAATAACTGGTACTATTGATGCGAACGGTAAAGGTTTTGTAGGTGGTGATGCAGGTGGTGAGGGCGACGGACCATATAACTCGTCTTATTTTGGTAATATTGGGACGTATCAAGGATATATTCCTGATGGGTTAACTCCTTTCGGTGTTCCAGACGTTTTTCACCAAAAAACCAAAGAACAAGTGCTTAGTAATTTAGACCCTAACCAAAATTGGAATTATGAAAATAATAGAAATGTTGTTTATCCCGGTTCTGGGGGTGACGGTGGACAATTGGTGGATTGGGATCGCACTCTCCATCCCACATTAGAAGATGGGGAATACAGTGGTGCGGGGGGTTCTGGCGCAGGCGGCTGCGGCGGTGGGGTGGTTAGAATCGTCGGAGATTCAGGCGTCAGTATAACGCAAACAGGTAAGATCCTATCCAAAGGTCTTACAGACGGTGAAGACGGTCTTGACGGCGAATTTAATTGGGGCAATATAGCGTGCAATTATGACGTATCCCCAGAATATTTCGGACTTGGGGTTACACCTGCACAAAAGAAGGAGTTAATTCTCCCCGGTTTTACGAAACGTTGTTTTGGTGTTATTTATGATCGTCAAAATTTCGGAACGTGGTGGTTGTATAGGCCCCCCGCTGGAACTCCGTGGACTACTTCATGGGGCGAACAGGTCGGTTTCTTTTGGGCGCATGGTAGAAACGGTTCAAAGAAACGACAAGGCGGCAATTCTGGCAGTGGTAAATTCGCACCTTGTTCGGAGAATGTAGAGCTTGCGTGGAGATCATTTTCCACTGATGCGAATTCTGATGGCTTTTGTCAATGTGATGATTGGCAAAACGAACCTCTTTGCGATTATTATAGAGAAACATTAGGCGGCACTTGTAACACTAGATGTTGTTGCTATAGATTAGAAAGTGAAAATCGCGCCCCCATAGGGGGCGCTGTAAATGGTAAAAATGGATACGGCGGCTCGGGTGGCGGTGTTCTCCTAAGATCTTATGGCCCTATCTCAATTGCTTCTGAGGATAATATCGATATTCGAGGTTCCAATGGAACAAGCAATGGCGGGACTTTAAAGATATTCCATACAGGTAACCTTTCTTCTAACATATTAGATCTTAGTGATACGACAAAACAAAATACAGTGACCCTCGATAAAGTTAAAGGTTTTTATAACGAAGTTATAACTTTTGGTGTGACGTTTGACGAAATAACTGACGATAGCTTAGATACTCTTTTAGGGGATTTCATAGGTGGGGTTGATCAGTCCAAGTTAAGAAAGGGTATAGGAGTTCAGTCCTTATTCTCCGTCGCATCTTCATACGATCAAGGCAACGAGAAAGTCAATATTCAATTTAATGAGGGTTCTTCATTTAGAATTGATGGGCCGACAATAAAACACAAAGGTTACGACATTTATCGTGCAATCAACCACGACGACACTACTTCTTTTTATCAGAACGGTGGGTCTAATCCACCACTTTCAGATGATTTGAAATGGGTCAAGATTGATTCGATCACATATCCAAGTGGCGATACCTTCGGACCACAAAACATTCCAAACCCTACACACGACACTATAAAGAATGATGTTTTAGGTAGAAGATGGATTTACAAAAATGGTTCGGATCAGGGGGAGACACCAGCTTGGTACCTTCTTCCCGATGAGAGGTTAGTATTTAATTACACCGATGAAAAGATATACGACTATTTAACTACTACATTAGGCTATACATTAGCTCAAGCAAAGGAAATTGTACAGGATGTCCTTTACGCTAAGAAAGGGTTATGGTATTGGATAGTTCCAAAGATAGAAGTTAATGATTACTTTGTAGACTCTCTTTCAGAACCCACAAGTGCTTCAACAGGAAGACCGGACACCTCTCCCGTTGATGTAGATGTTATTTTAGATGCCGTTGAATCTACCCCTTTTGAATTCTCAGCACCTGCCATTAGTGGTAGAATAACATACACAGATTCAAAACACAACGATAATTTTTATGATTTAAGAAGAAATGCCGAAGGTAATTTCGCGTCAGGTTATGATGACTTGAAAGTGTTGATGGAGAATTCCGTTTTCACAGGGTCCTTCGAAATAAGTGCAGTTGAATACACATGGGATTCAGAAAATAACGGGGAAGTGGTTAAAGCAGATACTTATAGTATTTCGAGTGGAAATAGTCGCGAAACCGCCTCTGTTAGTACTGTAGAAAGAACATTCACAGACCCAACCCAAGTTGGAAGATTAGAAACGAAACCAACATCTAGTGATCCTTTGGGTTATAAATTGGTGAGTGTTAGCGCCTACCATAACGATAATTGTTATGAGTTGACGTACCCCAATGGTGTTACATTTAATCAAGTTGTTACTGCTAATGGGTTTATTGTGGTTAGGGAGAGAGAACCCACTCCGGTATTCACAACATCTGCGATTGATATACCTGTTTCGAGGGGATCGTTTGGCGTAGGTGGTAATGAAGTGAATGAATACTTCAGCACATACGCCGACGATAACAATATAGTCAATACAAGATATCTAAGCGGATACGAGAATAAAGTTCGAGTTAGTTTCACTGATGCTAGTATTGCGAGAACATTCCCAATTTCTTCATGGTATATCAATTATGATAAAGTTGATTCAAGTTTCGATGAAATAACCATTCCTGTAGGTTCCTTAAGCCCAGATTTAGCAGATGTTCAGTTATTAAGCACATCATTATACACTTCTGCTGATTATGTTGACCCCGGTTTATATTACATCACATTGAAAGTTGAAGCGAGTGGTTCAACTACAGGGTTTGATCTTTCTGCTATTAATAAGTTGTATGTCTTCCCATTACCCCCAACGGCTTTATACACTAACGAGTTCAGTTCAAACGAGACGAGTGTTTCGGCGTTTGTTCCTATTTACTTTAAAGCGACTGATGAGTCATTAGCAGCGCAGATGAGCGCCGTCTCATCTTGGGAGTGGTCGGTTTACGATTCATTTGATCGCACCAGCATTTCTGACACCTATTCATACACAACTTCTAGTAATATCTTAGAGCACAATTGGAAATGGCATACGGACAATTACGAGTTGAGTAATGTCACAGTAGATGAAACTCTCGATAACGTTTGTTTAGATGTGAAAACTAATGCATATGGAAGAAGTGGAAGAACCGACGCATATGGAACGTCCGCACTATTCTTAGATGGCGATGAACCTATTTTCTCCAACGACGCCAAGTGCGAACATATATACCTTTACGAGAGACCCCCTGTAGCCGCTCTATCGGTCCTGAGTGCCGCCACATACTCTTCAACGTATTCAGAGGACTCCCCAAGTTTTGTCGAACAGAACGCCATTGTGAGCACTTCTTACGTCTCTGGGTATGCACCTTTCGTCAAAGTGACCGTTCAAGATACGTCAACGCCGAAGTCGTATCCTATCTCGGCGTATAAATGGAACTTTGGTGATTATTTTAACGAAACGGATAATATTCAATACCTTCAGTTATCAGCGGGAGAAACCAGTTCAGGTTGGGGCTCATCCTTCCCAACAGATCACGGAGTTGACGGTAACGATAACTATCCTGAATGGAATACCAGATTGAAAAATAATGAGGTGGAATACACCTTCAGCAATCCCGGCGAATATGACGTAACCCTCACTATTTACGCCAGTTCCACAGACACACAGAGAACAGCTAATTTAACAGTTGAGGTTTTTGAAGTTCTTCCCACTTGCGATTATGAAGTGAGTATTGATGAGATTGATTGGTATGCGACTAGTTATTTTGCTCCATTGACAGCAGGTGTCACACCAATATCAGGAGTTTCACCTTTGACCGTATACTTTAGAACCACATCAATTGTTGCGGGTTCGTTCCCAATTTCTAGATTAATATGGGATTTTGGTGATGGATCAGACCAATATGTGATCGATAGATATATTAACAATTACAATAATCAAGTTAATGGTAGTGACCCAAGAGGGTTTAACGGTGGTGTTATTTCTCATGAATACGAAAGACAGTATTCGACACTACCCGATAATTACACGGTTAGTTTATCTGTTGTGGCTGAAAACTCAAATAGTATGGTAGTTTGTAGTAGCATAGAAATAGGACCTATCAGGCTCCCTTCCTTTGATAACGTTCACCTTATCAAAAACAGAAGCATCGAGTCAAAATCTGATAATCTGTACGTTTTACAGAAAGAAAGTGATAAATCCTTGTACAATATTATGCTATCTTCGAATTAAATATTTAAAATGAGTGTTTTACCAGTTACAAGTTATCCATATGTCTCATTATCAGCATTTTACGCTTATGATGATAATATCTCATTTGAACCAAAGTTTCAACAGTATAGTAACGGGTTTTATTTCTTTAATCACGGAATTTTTGACGATATAAACGATCTTTCGTTCAATAACTATACAGGGTTTTATCTTAGAGATAAAGAGAAGAATCGAAATGTCATAAAAAGTAAGGGTAAATTTTCGGAAGAAGAGCTTTCATCTTCGATTGTCAACCTATTTATGTTTTCGAATAAGAATTATGTGACGGTAGGTGATGATGGCTACCTGTATGCAGATGAATTTGACGTTGAGAATGCTGCCGATTTTCGTGCTGTTGTTGATTCAGATAAGATCTTTTTCGTGTATAATAAGAATTCTTATGTGATGATGGAAGAGGATTCCCCTTGGAAGCTGAAAATCTTTAGTAATAACGGTGCTGCACCTACAAACGAAGATTCATATAAGTTTAATCTAACAAAGTTTAACGGTAATTATGTAATCTCCACTCTTTATGGGAATTCTTCTGTTAGGGAAAGGTATATGAAAGCTTCAATAAACGAAGATTTTGTTGGGTTCATTGGTGCCACTCTACAGGATCAGGGGAGTCAAGTAGCGTTCAATTTCATTGAGCAAAATTTCACACCTGAAGTCAACTTTTCAGGGCTTGACGAGCAATCATGGTTTTATTCGTATTATAATGATGTTATTGATTTTGAGAAGGATTTGAATTTAACCCCTAACTTTTCTAAATCTGTTAGCGGTATTAAGCAGAACTTCCTTATTTCTACGCCATACGAATCTAAGATAACAGAGGATTCGAAAGCTATTGGTGGGGTGTTCCCTACAGCTTCAATGGGCATTGATGTTATGAGTATGAAGAACATTAAAAACCCAAACTATTCTTACTCCCAATGTCCATATAATCTGGACATTGATGACAATTTTGATGCTGTTTGTGATGCTGATCCCGAGTCCGAATTCAATAAAAGAGATTATAAGAGGATTCACACAGGGTGTAATCAGGAATTAGGCTATGAGGAACCCATCTTCATCTATAGAACGAACAATAAGAATCTAAACTTCAAAAAGGATAACACAACCTATTTCCATTATCCATCTTCCGCTCCGGTCATTAACATTAAAGATTCGGGTATTATTGAGGCAGGGGGTTTCGCATCATCTATACCTTTTTTCGCTGATAAGATCTTCAAAAAGGATGCCCAATATGGCGACACTATTCATTGGGGAGATAGCACACAATTGCAAAATGGTCAATTCCTTTGTGCTTGGCTTTCTGGTAATAATGGCAATTCAGTTTGGATGGACAGATGGTATTTCCCTTCGAATATTTCAAAGTTCAATGCGTTAACGGCTACTTACGACGAAGGTCTTGCTTGCGCTATTAATCAGGCAGATGATGAAGGATTAACTGTTATCGACATTCCAAGTATTATGACTTTAGAGCCGGAAGTCTGGTACAAGTATTTCCATGTAGGTTCTGATTTTATTGATTACGGGATCGATGAGGTCATCAATTATAATGGTAATTTGTTGTCAATTCATTTAGACGATTTCACAAGTGAAACCGTTACAGATAAATCGGGTAATAGTAACGATGGGGAATTCGTTAATTACACACCCCCACCGCCAAACTTCAGAGAGGATGCGACGGATACAGTAGCTTCTCTTGACGGTGAAGACACTTATATCACCATTAACTATTCGAATGAAGTGAAACCAATAGATAGTAATACGGTTTCTATTTGGGCTTATTCCGAGGATTGGGAGAACGTTAAGAATTCCGAGATTATAAGTTCAGGAAATGCCAATTATTTAAATCTGAAAGTTACAAATGGTTTAGAGAATCCAATATATTGCTTATATGGGAACGAGACAAATAAACTTCTCTTCTTAAATAATGAGAACAAAGTCTATAATGTTCTTCAAATAGAAGATGACGATGTGGAGACTAAGATTGAAAACCTTTGCGTTGATTCAAACCTGAATATCTGGGCGTTGGACAATTACAATAACAACCTGTACAAGATTAATTATAATGGTGTTATTGAGTTGAAAAAGGAATTCGATTCCTCATATGCTTTAGACAAGATTTGTTTGGATTCTAATAATAATGTGTATGTTTTGGAGACTAACTCAGGGAATATCTCATCGTTTGATGTCAATGGGGATTTTATAAACCTTTCCGCTGCAATGTTAACCACATCTAATGACACATTTTCCATCGATTTAAATGATCAAATTTATGGCATTCAAGCTGAAAAGGTAATGTTTGATAGTAAGAACGCTGCGTGGTCAATTCCCAATAGTCGTGTGGGAGTGTACAGAGAAGGTACTCCCCTTTACGAAACCACATTCACAACGGTGGAAGATATAGCTATCGATAAGTCCGATAACGTATTTGTCCTTTACAATCAGAAGTATCTTTATAAAATGGATGAGATTGGTGGTCTTTCACTATCGGCTACATTACCCATCGAATCTACAATATCTGAATATGGTAACATCACTATTCAAAATGAGTATTATAAGAAGACCGGAAGTAATGAGGATTTCATTTTAGTCTACACGAATGGTTTCGTATATAAGTACGATAACAATTTGAATTACGTCAATAAGTACAACATTAAAAAGATCTCGAATGAAAACGATTATAATGCTTTCTTGACGGATTGGTCAGGGTATGATGTCAAACGCAAATACAATTATCACGTTAATTTTGAAACTGAGAAAGCAGTTGAGGTCACATATAATATGCTACTTTCTAGTGGGGCTTTGAAAGCGTATAAGTTATTTGTTCCCGCTGAAAGACTCTTCAAAGGGTGGCATCATTTTGCGTTAGTGTTTGATAAGGAAGCATCTAAGATAAAATTCTATATAGACGGCGAAGTTGAAGGGAGAACAGTAACCGTCCCTAGTGAATCGCAGATGTATAGGCTATTTAAGAATTCCATTAACTTGGGTTCTAAAATGGGAATAAATCAAACCTTCAATGAAGAGTTTCTTCTCAAAGAAAAATATCACTTTAAAGGGAAGATTGATGACTTCAGAGTTTATACGAAAGCTTTAGACGATTTAGAGGTTCGTTTGCTATTCTACAGTAAAGGTGTGTTTGAGGATATCGAATGGCATATCCCAACAGGGAATCAGTATTACGCTGAACAGGTTTCAAACTTTTTCAAACATAAACTGCCGGGGTCTAAATCAAATAATTTCAATATAAAAGTTTTTGGAATGGGTGAAATGGATTCTGCCACAAGAGAAATTGTTGAGAACACTATGCGTGAGATTGTGGGTAAGATTTCACCCGCATATACACAATTGAACGAAATTAAATGGATTGAATAAATAGGTTTTAGAGTTAATTATTTAAAGAAACAATATGAGTAACGCCACAGAATACCTTTTAATCAGTAACAAAGACAACATTAACGACAATTATCGTCTTAGTGCTGGTCTTTTCGTTTCTGATTTTGCCGTGGTGTCTACATACGCCGTTTCATGTAGAACTTTTGATGAAGGTGCTACTACCACTGAGGCTCTTGACATTTATTATGTGCCTATTCCCTCAACAGGGTTCGAAATTAAATATAATCTCGAAGGGAATACATTAGGTGGGGCTTACCCACCACCTTTCCTCCGCTATAAGAGTAAGGCATACGCATGTGATTCAGATACAATTGGATTGGATACCTTCCATTCTGATATTAGCAGCGTTTATTACATTTCAAATACTGTAGATTCATTAACTTCTGCTCAAACTACGGCGACATCATCAGTTCCCGCCGTTTCCACTGTCTTAGGGTATAGTGTAGATATATGTGAATTTACAGGAGATATTGACGATACCTGTATATTGGATTCGTGTTATAAGGTGGCTTCAGCGGCATCTATTGTATTCGATACTGATGTTGTTGGTGGTGTTGCGAGTACTCAAGACGACAACATTGCAGGGGTAAAAGATTGTTTGATTGTTCCCGCTCAAGATGATTTCAACACTACAAAAGGTGATATGCCTTTTAACACCTTCACTTTATCGGGTGGTGTTGAGGCGGCGAGATTGTCGATGCATGTCCCACCTACGGCTATCTTAATTGTTACTGTTTCTTCGCTTGCGGATTTATCATTCGTTTCGGCAGCACATGTCTTTAATTATTATGAATCATCTGCTACGATCATCAATGTTAATAATGAGGTTAATAACTGGTATGTGGACGTTTCAGGGTTTATGTGGCCCACTCAATATCTATTCCATGAGTGGAATGCTAGATGGCAAGCCGAAAGTTTTCAGACCATATCAGAAGATATTACTGCGTTTTATTTAAATCGTTCCACAGGGGCCGAGGGTTCTGAATATAACTTTAACGTTGAAAGTGTGGACGAAGATCCTACTGCGTTAAATCAACAAATAGATTATGTTAGGTTTAAATTCCCATTGCCGGGGAGAAAGAAAATCGATTTCCTTCTCACAGACGGTAATTCAGACTTCGATGCAGAAGAGAAGTTCTTCTCATACTCATTATCGACGATGTATTTCAATAACTCTTCGGATATTAGAGTGGATTATGTTAGTGGTAATTACGACAATAGTCCTAATGATATTTCACTTTCTGCTGTTTCATTTTTCGGTGATGATGAGAGAATCGCATTAGATGCCGATTACCCTAATGTCAAATGGTTATGGGAAAATAATGCGGGGGCACAAACTGGTTTAACTATAACAAGTTTAAAGAATGGTGAGTCTATTGTTTATAACTCTGCTTCCGCTGCTGTAGATGTGGATCACATTAAGATTTCCTCGACAGTTTCTGATTTTTATGATATTAGCGTAGTCAATGTTTCGTCTGGTGAAGTTGCTACATATACATGGTCTTATTATATTCCGTCTAGTGTTTCATTGGAATATGAATACGATAATTGCTCTTTAAGTCGAACCTTAAGACTTTCTGCGTTCACAGACTTTAAAGGGGAAAGTATTCTATATGATGGCATTGACAAAGACGGCAATGCCGCTCCAATAAAGTGGTTATGGGACACTAATAATGTAAACGCTAAATCCGACACACGCAACATATTTAATGACACGATTTATTTAGCTGAGAATAGCAATCCTATTGAAATCACTTTCAATGATGCCACATCAGTGACACAGGTTCTTTGTTCTACTAACTTCTCAGTTTCGAGTAACACCATAGACCCATTTGATAACGTAGCCACTGTTAAGGTCGATTATGACCTTCTGCCAAAAGGTTTTGAAGTTGATATCGATGCCAATTTCGAAAACGCAACAGATATTAACGACATCTTTTATCGTATTGTAGACGACACATCTTACAGTGTTAATCTCAAAGGTAAAGTTAAACCTGAAGACGCTACTGGATGGTTGACGGACGATCAGGTTTCAGACCTTCAAGTTAACAACCCATTTAAATTCATGTGGTATTTTAATGGAAGCTCTGATAATGTGTTTGAATATAATAAATCCACACAGGCTACTTTCGATTTAAGTGGGCAAAATTACCATTTAAGTTCTGTCACTTTCTTAGTCAGTTGCTTATCAGCATCACCGAATTTTGGATACGGTCATACGACTTCTAAAACACTTCAATTAAGAGTTTATAAAGATTCATTTGTTCCCACTTTGAAAACCGCTATCTTCCCTGAGTATCAGTGGAGACTTCCTGACACCTCACCAGTAGTGAGACCGTTAAACGACTCACCTAATCAATATTGGTTAGAGACCCCTTATCCGAGTTCTTATGGGGAAGGAAAAACCAATCTCTTCCTCGCTTCTGCATATTCAGATGATCACACTATAGTTTTATGGGAAAACTTCTACGACATTTCTAATTGGTATATTGGCGATGTGGTTAACGGTGGGATCGGAAATAGAAACACACCATTCAGATTCAATGTACCAACGCAAAAAGACACAGAACAATCTATAAATAGCGTCGTTGGTGCATTTAATTCTTCCATATCGTTATTGAACCAAACCCTTTCCACTTATAAAAACGATGACGATGGAACAGAAGAGGTGTATAAGAACTGGAAAACTGTCGATGATCCTATTCTTATAACCAATTATGAGAACCCATCCTCACAAGAAATAACCTTTTCAAGTGAAGTGGTCGATCAGAATCAAACCGTTCTCAAATTCAATGTTGACTTAGAATATCCAAATACTTCACCCGTTAAAGAGAATATTCAATTTGAAAATATCGATTGGACTATTGTTTCTGATACGAATCAGAACTTCTCAGGGGCGAGCTTACTTGGTGATGAGTATAGTTTAATCATTGATCCTAAATCTAACATTCGCACATTAAACGTTAGCGCAACAATAACAACGAAACAAAATATTCCGAATCAGTTGGGTTATAACTTTGCATATCCATTAAAAGATGTGACGTACACCTTACCCGAACAAACATTTGACGTTTCGTTTGCTAATTTCTCACTTTCTTCCCTAGACGCTTATTCTGTTGTAGACAATCTTTCGGATACTATAACAGCATATACAGACGTTACCTTATCAGGGAATGTTTTAACTAATTTCGATTCCTATGATTACGAGTGGACTGTTGATGGTGTCGCTTTAGGCACCAATACACCTTTCGTCACCACTTTAGATGGTTATTCTAATTACACATCGAATTCTGGATATCAGGGGCCATCAATTCCCATTTCACTTTACATAACGGATGGGACATTAGAATTTGTGAGGAATAAGACATTACACGTTAATCCACCTATTAGTTTGGAGTGGAGAGTTACACCCAATAATAGTCGTGTTAAGAATAATCAAGAGACTTTCTTCTTTAATGACACTATCGCTCCCATCGCATTAAGTGGATTCCTTTATAACTTTACCGATGAGACTACTGTATATAATGCCCCTTATCAAGATCTTCTTTATAGAACATTTCCTTCCGTTGGAGATAAAGATCTTTCGTTGACTGCCGTAGACCTTAAAGGGTTGGTTCATGAGACCGAATTAAATAACATCATTAAGATTGTTTCTAACTATAACACCTATATTGAGGACCAGTTTACAGGCGAAGCCATTTCCCTTAAAAACGATCTCAACTCGATAAAGATTAAGTCGAATGAATGGGTGTCTGATTTATCTATAAACCCTTCATTTAATAAACTTTACGACAATTTAACGTTCTTAGAGAATATAAGCAAGTTCTATTCTAAACCCCCTCAAGAAATGCAGGGGTGGTTAGGATCTTATGGTTCGGAAGTGAAATGGAATCTTAACCCATTTGATAGTAACTATAATGTTGTAAACTCAGAGAGTGGTACCTTAGAGAAATTAGTAACCTTCCAAATAGTTGATGATGATTACGTTCTTCTTGCTTACGATAATAAGGTGGAGATCCGTGAAAACAAGTATGATACTGTAGAAGTGGAATCAATTACTCAAAGGAGTGTCAATGATAATTTCACAGGAATTAAAAACGTTGTAGTTGACAGTGAAGGTAAGATAGTCGTCCTCGATTCGAAGAATTTCGGCACTGTCAGCATTTATGAATTCAATCCCATCCTGTTGAATCCTTTCAAATGGGTTGTTTCGTTTGGTGGTTATGGATCGAAAACATCCAAGAGTAAATTCAATAACGCCAATGACCTTTCAATAAATTCGGCTGATGAATTATTCGTGACGGACACAGGAAACGGAACTATTAAAAAGTATACCAATACTGGTGGCTTCTTAGGGCGATTTGATTCGACTAAGTTTGATGCGGAGGGCGACTCAGTTATAAGCTCTTCATGTAGTGATTCTGGCGTTGTCTATGCTTTAACAAATGACTATGTGGTCCTGTTTGACAATACTACGAGAACTGAAATGTCACACTTCCAGTGGAAGAGTAAAGTCGAAAACTTAACTCCCGTTAGAATCGCTGCAAGTCGTGATGAGAATATTGTGTATATTGTCGGTGAAGAGAAGGTAGCCAAGTTCACAAAAGATGGTCTGTTGATTGGATATCTTGGCGAAACCCCTGAAGAGTTCTCTACTACTATTACCAATTTCAAATACACGAATTATGTCCACACACCTAACAGGGTGGGATATCTTGTGTCTGATAGTTTCGTTTTGAAATATGCGGATTACATTTCGTATCTGTATATAAAACCTTTACTCGACCCTATTTGGTGGCAGCAAAGTGATCTTGTTATCAATAAGAACGAGAATGTGGATTATTGGGTATACAATAAGGTCTTTAATAGATTTTGGGAGAATATGGAACTCTTTAGAGAATCGTTGAAGAGCCGTGTTCTCTTTACATTTGATGAAAACGGAAAACTCATCTTCAAACTGTATAAAAGGGATGAACGTTATAAACCAGCTTTCACTTACTCTAAAGAAGATATTCTAATAGGTGTGAATGAAATTGTCAGTTCTGAAGTCTTAAACCGTTGTCTTTCAAGATTAACGAAATGTCAAGAAGAATTGTTAGATATGATAACATCACAGACCGTTCGTTATCGTTGGGTAGACACTATTCAAAGCGGAAACACCCCAACCACTTGGAAAAGCACTAAATCGGGAGATATTAATCCTCTGAAATGGGGCGAGGCGATAAACTAATTTGATAAGTACTTAAGGAGATAAAATGACTGTAAAGAATATAAATGAAATTGAATACATTGGCGAAAGCTTAACCACGATCAATAGCAACTTCGCTGGTTTAGAGACGAGAGTTGGCTCTGTAGAAGCCACTTCTTCAGCTTATCAAGGGTTAAGTGCTTATTTTGCAACGAATTCTAACAATTCTGATATAAACTTCAAGAACGGTAACTTATCCCTCAACTTCGGAAATAAGACCTATACGAAGAATGATGTCCTTTCACATACTGTTACAGTCGATAGCACTAAAGTCATTTACCCCGTTAATCTCTATTTAAACCTGATTAACACCTCAGACCTTTCAGATGTCTCTTACACTTTTAAGGTCAAGGAGACATCAACGTCTTCATTTAAAACGCTTATAAATGGTTTGAAGGTTTCTAGAGCGAGTAGTTCTAATGCGAACGACGAGAGTAGATCACTCATCACCTTAATCGATTCTGGTTATTATGATTGGCAGATTATTGTGAACGGATCTACATCCAAATCGTATTTACATTACGATATTCGCTATCTTACGTAGTTTCTAACTTACCCATTAGATGACGATATAACGTATCGAGTTTTTTGGGGTTAGGTTTCTTAGGGAGTGCGCCTTTTTTGAAAATAGCCTCAGTCTCCTTTTCAAGCTTATCCACTCGTTCCATTATTTCTTCGTATTCTAATTCCCCTGCTCTTATACTTCGAAGATAAGCTAACTCTTCACCCTCAAAGCGAACAATAGGTTCACCTTCCGTTAGAATATTACGTGCAGATAACATGAGTCTCATGCAATGCATCATATTTTTCTGGTCGTAGTTTAATTGTCCTTTTTCTTGGGCAACCCAACGACTTTCATTTCTATGCTTTCTCCAATCCCAATATTGATTCCACTCAACAAGGGCTTTATTATAAGCGTCTTTATTGAAGATTAATAAACCTGCGAATTTAGTTAACTCATCTTCAATACTGATAGATTCAGGGACTAACATACCATCCCCACGAAACACGCCGCGAGCCTCATCCCCATAGTAATATAGGCGATAAGTGTCGTGTACATGTTCTAAGGCTGCGACATGGTATTTCGAGAGATCCAATCCCGATTTCTCTAAGCTAACAGGTCTAGCCGGGAATTTTAATGCCCTACCAGATTCATCTGGAATGCCTTCCCAATTGGTTATGATCCAAGTGAAATCTTCCTTTTTAGGGGGTGTTTCGGGCTGTGGATTATGAACCCTTTTATTTGCGCCCTTAGCCTTTTTGATTTGAGCGTAAGCGTAGTGTCCATGCGAATAATACGCTTTCTCCGTGATGAAGAGTTTACGTTCAGCTAAAAGGTCGTCCATAACGTCAGCATTATAAATTTTGACGCAATCTTCAGGAATCCAAAGAAGTTCGATCTGATTAGGGTTTGCAGTCCTAAGCAATTCGAAGGCCCTTTTGAGGTTGTAATAGGTCACATCATTCTTATTGTCGCTTATTTGTTCGACAACTTGATCTATACCCATATAGGAGGTCCAAGGCTCATAGTAATAACCCCTGTAGTCTTCATCCGACGTTTCAGTGGCAGTGCCATATGCATGACTACCCGCTAAAACGGAATAGAAGATTCTTCCCGACTTTTTCAATTCTTCAATATTCATACTGGATTAGGCCCTTCAATTATTTTTATAGCTGAATGCTTCCCATTCGATTTAATACACGTATTCAAGTCACCTATATATACCCTATTTTCCTCGTCAATGCAATCTTTTATTTCACCTTCTTCACAAAGGCACTTTGAAAATAGGCTGACGATCCCATCATCTTCAGAGTGTTCGCGTTTAAGATGCTCTTCACATTCTTCTTTTGATTCAAAGTCTGTTATAGAGAACTCATACCTTACGTAACAAGGTAATTCATAGGTTAGGGGTTTGATGCTGTTAGCGTATTCTTTTAACTCGTTTTTATCTTCAATATCTTTCGTGTAATAATAAGCTATTCTCTTATCTTCGTCGATAAACCACCCTTCCAAATCGGCAAATGGGATTGGTATTTTTTCAACAATTCTCATATGACCGAGAACCCACTCTTTATTCTTGTAGGTTCCGTTTTCTAAGCCTGTACATTTGAATTTGTATGAAAGTATTGCTTTAGCCATTAGATTCTTTTTTCTTATATGGGGCTACATTATTGAGGAACTGTTTCCTCTTCAAACAAGGACCGCAAGGTTTGTCCATTCCTGTTATTCTATGGACAATCTTTCCTATAGCCCCTGTGTGTAAAAGTTTCTCTATCGTATCACCAAACCCTTTTGGGCGGTTGATGATGGTTATTGTTTGTCCGTCATGGACAACAGTCCTTTGATGTTTCAGGTCCATCTGTGTCAGCATTATAAATTCTCCATTTTTTAGCTTCTTCGAATAAATCTTCCTCATGTTTGTCGGGGTGGTAATTGTAGACCATCACGCCGTCTTTTATAATATTTAGGTTGAAGAGAAGATCATCCTTAAAATAACCGTGGTTTATTATATCACATCTGTATTCAGATTTCCTCCCACCGTATATTGGCGTGACGATGGGGTAATGATTATTGTGTTCGTCATGGTTTAGGAAATGCCCTGTGAACAAAACATCAATTTGAGTGATGAAAGCCGACAGACTATTAACGTAATCGTCCCCCTGAATGTAATCGTGAAGGAATGGGGGGAAATGGGAGACCATTATAGTGTAATCCGTGTCAACGTCGTGAAGTTTTTCCAATATCACTTCTGTTATAGATCTGTTAACTTCACAATATTTATGCATGTCGCTAATAGGGTGAATGTCGTACATGATATCTACGGTGTAATCTCCCTCTCTGGCAATATCACACGCTAAGTTATCGAATCTCACCCAATCTTTTAAATGTGAATCTGTGTTCCCAACGAGTGGGAGCCCTACAAATGTGTGGTTTCCATAGGTGAAGTTTTCATGGTTGAGACAGATTATATTATTTGCATCTTCAACGACCATCGAATTAAAGATGGGGTCTAAGTGCTTGATGTCCGTTTCACCAAAGATATAGAGTACATACTCACAGTGTTTAGCGTAACCCACTAAGTACTCTTTCACATCAAACAATTGTTCAGCCTGAAAAAGAGGATTGTAGTCGTCTAATTCAAATAGATCCCCCGTTATAAGAAGGATATCCGGCTTAGTGACGGTCACTATGCCTTTTAGCTGTTCGTATTTACTTTTCTTTCCGTTTAAATTTCCTGTAGATAATATTTTCATATGTCGTTATGCTCACTCCATTGTTTTACGAAACTTGACGAATATATGATGGGGAGATTTAAGAAGTCTTTTTCCATTAATGTGAATGGACTGTCCAATCTATCGGACATTGTTAAATCGTAATATCTTATTGTGGGAATGTGTGGTAAGAAGTTCCACCAACTGTCTTTAAATATCTCTTTGAACTCCTTTTCTATCGATAATGTAGGTTTATCACTCACGGAAGGGCACATCGTTTCCATGATAAACTTTTTAATCCCATCAGACTTTATCATGAAAAATGCAGCTTCTAAAAGTTTCCCAGATTCAGTTAGAACATGGGGGGCCGCAATCAGTTCATCCCTCTCCATGAATTCATCTATATAGGGGTTTATATCCTCGTTCAGATATACATTCTCATTAACATGAATGAGTAAATCTATGTCGTAGTTGAGACTGTATTGATAAAAACCATTCAAGATGGCAATTCTAATATAGTTCGTCTGCCCATCTTTAAGAATTTTTTCATCCATTTCGAATTGGAGTATTTCGTCGAATTCCGCAAACATCACCTCGGGGTCCGAGAAGTGCGTGGTTGCGGCTACTATAGAATGATAATCGATATTGTCCGTGAGACAATCACGCCAAAGGTAGTAATTATCGGGTTTTTGATGCCCCCAAGAGTTTGTTGTAAGGACTAATTTATTGATCATAATTATATTTAATTCCCCATATTGATTTTCAAGGATTATAGAGTAAATAGAGAAAAGAGTCAAATTAAAGATGAAAAATTCTTTGAATATGGTAATATAGTGAAAAATAGTTATTAAAGATGAAAAATTCTTTGAATATGGTAATATAGTGAAAAATAGTTATTAAAGATGAAAAATTCTTTGAATATGGTAGTATAGTGATAAATAGTTACAGAAAGACGGATAAGGAGAATATATTATGAAAAAGATTGTTTTACTGATTATGGCGTGTTTTGTTATGTTTTCAACCACTGGTTGCGCTACATACCTCACAAAGCAAGCGTGGAACGACGCACAGGAACAACGTGCTGTGAGAGTCGAATCTGACGGATCTCAAGTTATGGTTGGTTTGGATGTCACCACACTTACTTATCTGAAGAAGAATTGGCCTATGGCTCTTCTTGCAGGTGTTGTGGACGCTGGTCTGGTGTATGGCGCTTATGTTGCCGTAGAAGAACTTGAAGGTGGAGATAGCGGTGAAAGTGATTCCACAAGCGTTTCTTCAGCAGGTAGAGACACCACCACAATTAACGTTGAAGGTGATGGCAATACTGTTCAAGTTAGAGGCGATGAGTCCACAGTTGGAACAGGTCTATAATGAAAAGAATCGCAAAATTACTAAGTGTTATGTTGCTGGTAGCTGCCTTTATAGGTTGTGAGAGTGATAGTAGCAGTGACAGCGAAGATGTAGGGGAAAGCCTTATAAGAACTCGTTGCGTGGTTCAGACGCGAACCCCTGTAGCCTTACAGGAAGGTGATATCGGGTTTTATGACTGTGGTACCTTTAGAATTGTTGTTACTGATGTGACAAGGATTTTCCACACAAGAGATTCTTGTAGTGGACTATTTGAAGCAGATTTTAGAACAGTTGAAAGTGGCGATATTCTCTATGTAGATTACTTCGTCAAAGATGCGGATTACATGTCCTCACCGACTATTCTTAGACCTGTCAACATTGAAGGCTATAGACCAGATTGTTTGACTAATAATTTAGCTCAAGTTCAAAGTGATGAGTCGTGTAACACTTCATGTCCGAATGAATTTTTCAACTAGGAAGTATTATGGATAATAAGAAATACGCAGGTAGTTTAATTAGACATGCAATAACAGTTATTGCGGGGGCTGTGATGGCCTCTGATCCTGCTAGTATAGAAGAGTTAGTCACTCAGTTATTTAATAATTTAGCTGCGGGAGACACACAAGCTTTGGTGGGGAGTTCGATTGCAATTTTTGCTGTACTTTGGTCGATGTGGAATAAGACAGAAGATCAAACGAAGGCGAAAGTCATGACGAAGTTATCATTAAAGAAAGGAGAACAATAATATGAAAAAGTGGTTAGTTAGTAAATTAGCAGGTCCAGTGCTTCCGATTTTACTTCAAGTATATAGAGTATTAGCAGCAGTGGAAAACAGTTTAAATGACATTTTAAAGATCGTAACAGATCTTGGAGTGCCTACTGAGACACCTATTTTTAATACTATTAAGACAGTTATTACTGCGGTCATCGCAATTAAGGTAGCTGTTCAGACTGCTATTGAGTTCTTGGGTGGGGTAGTTCCCGTACAAGCACAAACAGCAGCACTTGATCTCGATAAGGAGATTGAAGAATTAAAAAAGATGTTATAAAAACTAAATCAGTCTCTACCGTGTCTGCGGTCATATCGATTTTATACAATCTTGTCAAGATCGGTAGAGACTTTTTTTCTTTTCTCCGTCAGAGGAATGATGATAAGAGGATTAAGGAATCTTATGATGAGGCCAAAGACGCAGTAAAAGATGGAGATGTGGATAAAATCAATGAGATTATTAAACGTTAGTCTTATATTAGCCCTTTCCTTACTATTGACGGGTTGTTGCACAAACAGGCTGTCCAAATTCCCTATTGCTCCTGAATATCAAGAAGTTTCGGAAACCCCTGTCGTTGGGTATGACTCCGAATCGAAGAATTATACCATTACTGGAAATACTATGGAGAACTTCATTTTGAATAAGATATTTCTTGACGAAATATTAAAATGGAGAACCGAAAACGCCATCAAATAAATAAGTATTTCTAGGTGGTATTAATATGAGCAAAAACATTAAAGAAAACGAATTTTTAGACGACATTTTCCTTTTTCCTTTTGAAGTTAAAGAAGTTATGTCAACCCTTTCTGAATCTATGGGTTGGCAAATTACAAAGTTAAACGTTCCCGAAACATGGAAAGTTACCAAAGGTGAAGAAATCAAGGTCCTTGTATTAGATACAGGATATTGTACACATAGTGATTTAGATGGTGGAATGATAAGAGAAGAATCTAAGAGTTTCTTATCTGATGAAATTTTCCCTGATGATTTGAATGGACACGGATCACATGTGTGTGGTATTATAGGTGCCCGAAAAAACAATCAAGGTATGGTTGGTGTTGCTCCTGAGTGTAAGATCATCACTGCTAAAGTGTTAGGGAAAAATGGTAGCGGCGGCTTTAAGTCCATTAGAGATGCGTTAGAGTATGCTATAAAAGTTAAGCCGGATGTTATTAACATGAGCTTAGGGTCTCGTTATTATGATCCGCAGATGCATAAGCTTATTAAGAAGTTATATGATATGAATATTCCTATTATTGCGGCTTCTGGTAATGATAGCCGTGGTAATGCGGTTAATTATCCTGCTAAATATCCTGAAGTCATTTGTGTCACAGCATTTGATAAGCGTGGTAAGCCTGCTAGATTCAACAGCACAGGTCCCGAAGCAGAGTTCTCGGCTCCCGGTGTTGATATCCGCAGTACTTGGATCGGTAATAGATACGTCACAATCAGCGGCACATCAATGGCGACTCCATTCATGGCGGGTGTTGTTGCGCTTCTGTTAGCCAAACATAAAAAGCAAGAAGCCGAAACCGGAAAGAACGATTGTAAGACGGTAGAGCAAGTGAGAGAGCACCTTGTTAAGTATACAGACGACAAAGGTGCCGTGGGTAGAGATAACACATGGGGTTATGGTGTTGTCGATCCTGTGAAGGTTATAGGGGCATTAGAAGAGCAAGAAGAACCTGAACCTGCTCCCGAACCACAGCCGCCTAAACCAGCACCGAAACCGGAGCCAACCCCTGAACCGGAGCCAACCCCTGAACCGGAGCCAACACCGAAACCTAAACCCAAGAAACCAAAAAAGAAGAAAACATGGTTCCAAAAACTATTGAGAAAACTTTTTGGTTGGTTGGGGTAAAATAAACTTGCAAAAGGCGTCCGTTTTGGTATCATTAATACCAAATGGATGCACAAGAACAAAAACAAGAAGGTCGTGATGTTGTACTTTGGTCTGGTGGATTGGATTCCACGGTCATAGTTCATGAGTTGTTACAGAATGCGTCAATAGAAAACCCCCTATATACAATTTCAGTAGACGGTTTCCCGCAGATCGATCAGAATCTTCTGAAGTTACAAAAGAAAGCTAGAAAGAAATATATAGATAGGTTTAATGTTGATGATAGAATCGAACAAGCAACCTTCAATATTGAAATATTTGCTAACCCCCATAAACATTACATTCCTTATTCAGGACTTCCACAGCCCACCATTTGGATGTCAAATCTAATCCATTTAGTTCACGATAATGATACTATTCATTTGGGGTATATAAAAGGGGACGATTTTTGGTATTATAGGAAGGATTTTGAGGAAGCGTTTCACCTTCTTTTAAAGATAAAGGATATCACCGGAGTTAAAATAGAATACCCTTTTAGAACTACGAGTAAGTATGAGGTTTTAGAGTTAGCTAAAAAATATGAGATTCCGAAATCCTGTTATTGGTATTGTGAAAATCCAAGGGATGGGAAACCGTGTGGTAGGTGTGACTGTTGCGTTGCACATAAATCAGCCAAAATGACTTTGAAATATCTTAATAAGATGTGGGAAAAAGCGGGGGATGAATTAGCTTTAGAAATTGAAGAACCTAAACTGAAAGGGAGTTAATTTGGCTAAAAAGAAAAGAGAAACACAAACGTGGGTTTTAACTTTTGAAGACGGGTCCACGAAAGAAATAGAGATAGGAAATGTTTCGGTTTTAAAATTCCCAACCAAACAAGTCGTCTTACATATTGATAGAAGACCAGACGGTAAACATTTATTGGTAGTCTCCCAAGATATAGTTGAAGAGGGGACCAAGTTGCAAAAGATAGACATAATAAGGAGCAGTAGTGATGAATGAAAGAACAGTAGAAGAATATGAGTTTGAAGCCGCTCACACAGTTAAAGTTTTTCTTGACAGTTGTGAGTTTGTAGAAATCAATCCTTTTGGTATGATTGAAGAGATGATCGAGGATAAAGTATCAGCAGGTGAGGATATTGATCGTCTAATGGATAAGGTTTCAGAGTTAATGGTGGAAGTTGAAAAGGAGATGGAATAAACATGAGTTATACATGTGCAGTCACTAAAAAAGTTGTTGTGGGTGAGCCGCAGGTTCTGGTCCCAACACTAAAGAGAAGAGTTAAATATCAGAAGTATTTTGATAAGGTAGACAAGAAAGCTGGAACAGTCACGAAGGTTTACTTCGGAGATTATTTCCACGGATGGGAAACGGTCAAGGAAGAGCCTACCACTAAAGAGAGAGCAACTGAACTCCTATTAGACACAGAAAACAATTTTGTGGGGGATGATAAGGTTGTTGGTATTAAGGTGACCTATAAGGATTATCAGAAGTTCATGGAACGCCATAACATTGATGAGAATGTTGTTGGTAGTTATATGAGCTAACGAGTTGGGAAGCGTTTCAATCTCATAAAGTAGTGACTCCCTATTTTCTCATGAGGATGTAGGCGAGTCTTACTTTTATCAGTATAGGCCCAACTTGGATTAGCTTTCTTTGGGTTGTAGTAGTGATCGTAATTGTGAGATGGTCTAAATTTCCCTACCATTAAAGCGTAAGCTATACGACTTGCGTGTTCCCATTCTGTACCAGAATGATGTTTCATTTTAAAGTTAACCCAATCTGATTGAGACATGCGATTCCAACAGCTAAATTGTTTTTTCGCTTTGACAGCCCTAACCATTTTCTCAGGATCACCTTTTCCACGGTTATAGATAACAGAGGCAACAGCATTCATACCAATATACCCATCGTTTCTTGCTTCAGCCCATAAGGTTCTCGTTAAAATATTGTGCATTTCTTCGTTTGTATATTCACTTGATTTGTTTTGGGATTGTGTTATACTTGGCTTGTTGTCTGACAATTGTGCGTCAGAATCCATAGCTAATGGAGATGCCGCTAAAAGAGCAGAAGCCACATATGGGGCAAACCTGTTCTTTTCATCGATTATTAGTGAATTATATTGGTTGTCGAATACGTTTCGCATATAAATATTTATACGAAAAGAGGAAAAAATGAGCGAAGAAGTTCCCATAGATAAAGCTTTCCAGCAGAATATGCAGAATTTTATTGAAATTAAAGACATTCTAGACATTTACAATAAATGTATTGAAACCATCACTAAAAGAGTGGTAGAATTAGAAGTTAGAGTTAAGGAATTAGAAGAAAAATGATTTATATTTACTATCATAGTGCTGATGATGACGGGAAAACGTCAGGCGCTATTATGTATGAGGCGTTAAAAGGTCAAGATAGTATATCTCTTAGAGGTATTGACTACGCTAAATATGATTTTGAGACTGAATGCAACTCTTGGGACCCTAAAACCGATAAGGTGTATTTAGCGGATTTTAATTTTGAAGGAAATATGGATAAAGCACTCGATAAAATGGGTGAAAACTTCATATTTATTGATCACCACAAAACAGCTATTGAAGAGATTGAAGGGTTAGAGATAAATGGCCTTAGACAGGTGGGGATAGCCGCATGTCGTCTTTGTTGGAAGTATTTCTTCCCAAATAAACCGGAACCCAAATCAGTGACCTTAATTGGCAGATACGATGTTTTCGATCTAGACGATGAAGTCGAAACATTCCAATTAGGGGTTAGTCTGTTGGATTTGAGTCCCGATTCTATAAATTGGAGGACCGTTTTCAAGTCCTCACCTGAATTTATAGCCGAAACTTGCCAGAAAGGTGAGCTAATTCGGAAATATGTGGAAATCAAGAACAGAGAGACCGCAGAGATGTCCTCACATGAGATAAACCTCGAAGGGTATGTCACAGTAGCCCTAAACGCTAGAGGCGACCGGACACGGGCGTTTCAGAGTGTTTTTGACCCTAATAAGCATGAGGTGATGATGTCTTACGTTAAGATGAATCAGGGGGATTTGTGGAAGGTATCATTCTTTTCGGAGAAAGATGATGTCGATGTTAGTGAAATTGCGAAGAAATTTGGCGGTGGAGGTCACGCAAATGCCTCTGGGTGTGAAATAGATTCTGAAACTTTAATGGAAATATTGAAATCATGAAATATAGGACTAAGTTGCTCGATACAACTGAATTAATCCTTCAACATAAGGACGATCTTGACGTTCTCGATTATCATTGTTTCCCTGAAGACGCTCTTTATGATAAGATAAAAGGGGAAAAATACGGAAAACGAGGATCACACGTATGGTGGTTGACCTATGAGGTAAAAACGAAGAGACCTGTAGCTTTCGCAGGGTTGAAGATCTACTCATCTTCTACAAACGCCTATTTTTGTCGTGCGGGGGTGCGTGATAAGTACAGAGGTGAGGGATTACATAAGAAACTGTTACAAAAACGTCTTAAGTGGTGTGAAGAAAATGGAATTTACTATGCTTATAGTTACACTTCGTATGATAATTACGCCAGTGTAAATAATTTAGTGAAATATGGGTTCAAATTGGGCGAACCTTGGTTCGAGACTGATATACCGAAGGAATTAATCTTTACTTATAAGAAAATTGACGGGTGAGGCTGCTTCTATCTGTGTTTGGGTGGTGTGTCTTAAGGCCATTCTTTCTATATCACCTTTCTTTTCAGAATGCGCTATAGACGCTAATAATATCATGGCGATAATGGGGAAAATCAGATTCTTATTCATAAACACTAGCCTTTTAAGTATTTATAAAAAATAACTTGAAAAAAGACTAAAAGGTAGTAAAATATTCTAAGTACATTAAGGAGAAAAGTACAATGGCAATAGAAAAGATTGAAGTTTATAGAGACGAAAACAACAGAACCGTGACTTCTTTCACAGAAGTGAATAATCCTGATAACGTGAGGTATGTTGGCTCGGTCGTTATTAGAAGTGATCAGGGGAATGTTCCGATTGAGTTTCCTATCAATGCGTTTATATTAGAGGATGCTTTTGCCGATTTTGATAATCAGTTAAAAGAGTTCGTTACAGCGCAGAAGGCAATGTATGAAGCGGCTCAAGCGGAAGAGTCTCCAACCGAGAACACTGAGAGTTCAGACTAATGGAGGGTGGTTATATAAACCCTGAAATAGAACATGAGCCCCCTCTTAACACGGCACAGTTTCATGAGGATACTATTCAGCATCTTATAGCCATACTTTACAAAATCAGAAAATTAGCTAATGATGAATTAGAAACGGACCCTGAAACAGGATGGTCAAGGGCTGATTTCAACGCACCAAAAATCGTTGAAATAATCGACGATTATTTTCAAGGTAATAGAGGATAGGTATGGCGGGTAAAACCCACAAATGGCGAAAAGGCACCAATTACGAGAAATATTGGGATGACGATAATTGGTCGTGGCAGTCCAAGTATAAGAACTGTAAGCATGTTTTTAAAGAAGGTGTTTGCATAAAGTGTAAATTGAAACAGCCGAAAGGTAAACCAAATGGAAAATAAGGATATCCTTATTGTCAGTGTTAGCGGCGGTGATGCGGAAGATTCTCTTATTGTTAAGAGTTTTCTGAAAAAGTTACCCAATCAAACATTGAACGTCGATAAAATCGGTTATGAATGTCACGGTAACAATAGGAGATCTTTAGCGTCTATTTATAATCGTTATATTGACGAGAAGTATAAAGATAAAATAGTTCTATTTATACATGACGATGTTCATATATCTGAAAGGTTCTTACATGAGAAATGCAATGATGCAATAAAGATGTATGATGTGTTTGGTGTTGCGGGTGGGGCAGGGCCGATAAAAATCGAAAAGGGAAAACCTTGTCTTTGGCATCTTATTTCAGAACGTAAAGTCGGTTTCGCTGGCCATTTCTTCGAAGCTATAGAAGATATGGAGAAACCACACAACACACAAGCATCCGTCACTAGTTTCGGATTGTCTCCTGATTCGGCCACATTAATCGATGGGGTTTTTCTAGGTATCAACGTCGAAAAGGTTTTGGAGAAGGGTGTCAAGTTTGATGAACTTTGTCCCGCTAAATTTCATTTCTACGATTTGTTATTTTGTGTTAATGCGAAATTAGCAGGACTCTCTTTGGGGGTCTTCCCGATTAACATTTTTCATCAATCTCCCGGTCTTACTCAATTCACAGAAGAGTTCAAACAGGGGGATGACTACTTTAGGGAGTTTTGTCAGAAAAAGTAGGCATGATTCTTGACATAAAACATAAGATGGTGGGGTCATTAGACTACACCGATAAAAAGGTTAATCTTCCTGATAAGTATGCGGATGTTGTAGAAGGTTACGATTTGCAGATAGTAGAGTTCCTTAACCCTGAAATGTTCTGTCTGTATTTTATGGTAGATGACGAAGATGTATTTTGTTATACGATTAATAACCATAAGAATCCTCGCTTTCTTATGGATGGGTTTAAAGACGCCTTAGAGTTGTTAGAAGTTGTTAATGAAGAAAGGAAGCAATTATGTTTCACCCTGAGCAGTACTATTTAGAATTATTACATTATGTTAGACACAACGGCGTCGAGAAAGAAGATCGAACGGGTGTTGGGACGATATCACAATTCGGTGCTCAACTAAGATACGATCTTCAAGAAGGATTCCCCCTTCTGACTACAAAAAAGATGTTCACCAGAGGAATAATTCATGAGTTGTTATGGTTTCTTAAAGGTGAGACAAATATTCAATACCTATTAGATAACGATGTTCACATATGGGATGAGTGGGCAGATGAGAATGGAGACTTAGGGCCTATTTACGGCCATCAGTGGAGGTCATGGCCTAACTACGTTAGGAAGGGTGGTTGTATTGGTAATACGGATTGGATTGAAGAGTATCATGAAAATGAACCTATTGATCAAATTAAAGATCTTATTGAAAATCTGAAAAAAGATCCATTCTCAAGACGACACATTGTGAGTGCGTGGAACCCTGCTGACATTCCAGATATGGCGTTAGCACCATGCCACTGTCTTTTCCAATTCAACGTTAGACCTGATAAGAACGGTGACCCCGAGTTCCTTGATTGTCAATTATATCAACGCTCATGCGACATCTTTCTTGGAGTCCCATTCAACATAGCCTCATACGCTTTATTCACTATGATGATAGCTCAAGTGGTGGGATTAAAGGCGGGACATTTCATCCATACGTTCGGTGACGTTCACGTTTATAAGAACCATCTAGATCAAGTTGACGAGCAGTTGAGAAGAGACCCCTTCCCATCACCAAGGATGATGATCAATCCTGATGTTAAAAATATCGACGATTTCACAATTGGAGATTTCAAAGTTGCAGGATACAGGTGTCACCCTAAAATTGATGCGCCAATTGCAGTCTAAGAGTTGAAAAAGGTTTTGTTCTTGGTATAATTTACCATTATGAAAAACAAATTTGAGATAACTGAGAAACAAGCAGAAGATTTAATCTGCCTTCAGGACACTTACGGGACTCTTATTCCGAAAGAATATTATCTCGTTTTCAAACAGACCCTTTGTAACTCTTTTGAGATTGATGCTCTTGATGAGTCTATTTTATCTTTTCTAGAGCAGGATGGGTGGGACAAATTACTTTACAAGTATAAAGCCACAAAAAACAGTTCAAAAGAAAATGAGATTGTCTTCATTAAAGATGATCTTTTTATTAAGTTGATAAAGTTCGGCAATGGGAAATACAATTTACAATTCGCATTTCCATTTGACCATGATGAAGTGGTTGTCAATAAGTATAAAGAGACTTTACTGGAATCGAAGAAATTTTCAAAAGGTAGTAAGTTCTTCATATTGATGAAGGAGTATAATAGCTACGACGTTAAAGAATATCCAGTGAATCTTCCGAAGAATTTGAATCTTGAGTATGATTATGGTCCCGATTTTTACGAGGCGCATCAAGCTATTTATGAAAAGTTTAAAACGAACGATTCAGGATTATTCATTTTTCATGGGACTCCCGGTTGTGGGAAATCCACATATATTAAGAAGTTAGCTGAGTTATTTCCTGAGAAGAAATTCATTTATGTCCCCGAGTTTATGGTCTCAATGTTGGATAAACCAGAGATCATGAATATATTCATTGAGCAGGAAGACGCAGTTATTGTCGTCGAAGATGCCGAAAAAATAATCATTGATCGGAATGAAAGTGATAGTAGTTTGGTCTCAATTATACTAAATATTTCTGATGGTATTCTGTCAGACATTTTGAACATACCTATTATTTTGACATATAATACGAAGACTGAAAAGATTGATCAGGCCCTGACTAGAAATGGTAGACTGAAATACATTCATGAGTTTGGGCCGTTGAAGATAGAGGATGTCAAGGTTATTTTGGAGAATAATGGACACTCTGCGGCCACTATAGAAAAGTGGATAGAAGAGGGTAAAGTATTTGACGATATGCCAATCTGCGACATCTTTAGTATTGAGGATGACATAGGAGAAGTGAAGAGTAAGGAAGACACTAAAGTAGTAGGGTTTTCCAAATAGTTATGAGAGTAGTTCGAGGAAAATCATTTGATGAGGCGATTCGTATCAGCAGAGTTGATATGGATAAGAACGAATTGAATTTGAGACTTGAGAAATTCGATCTAAAGCAATCACAAAGTATTTCCAAACCATTTTATCCGTCCACGGATCTTTGTATCGCCCATTTAGACGTTTTATTTGGGGGTAGTGATTTTAATTACTTCATAAAAAATGAAGCGAGTTTAAAACGGGGTGATGGGATGTATAAAGTTTACAACGTAGAAGATATGGATGGAGAAAATCATACTATCTTCTTTTTGATAGAAGAATAAGGAAAACATATGAAAACAAAAAACAGAGCTAAGATCGCATCGTTTGATATCGAGACTTCACCCACTAAAGCCTTTATTTGGAGGCGTTGGAAAGAGAACATTCGTCTCGATCAAGTTATTTCCGAAAGTTACGTTCTCTGTGCAGTCGTCAAGTTTCGACACGAAAAGAAGACCAGAAAGGTCGCCCTTCCTGATTTCCCGAAACGTTGGAAAGCTGATAGTGAAGACGATTACGAAGTCGTAAAATGGTGTTGGGAAATTCTAGATGAGTCAGATGTAATCATCGCCCATAACGCCAAGAAATTCGACATTCCGGTTCTAAACGCCAGATTTATCGCACTAGGTTTCGGACCACCGAGCCCTTATAAGATAGTAGACACACTAGAAGTCGCTAAGAAGCACTTCAAATTCCCTTACAACAGCCTTGACGCCATTGGTGAGTACCTTGGGTTAGGTCGAAAGATCAAGACCGATTTCCAACTCTGGAAGGACTGTGTTGCCGGGATTAAGAGTGCGTGGAAGAAGATGGTAAAGTATTGTGATCAAGACGTATTACTTCTTGAGAAGGTTTACTTACGCTTCTTACCTTGGATATCAAACCATCCAAACTTGGCACTATACAATCTGGATGAGACGAGACCTACATGTCCTAAGTGTTTCAGCCATAAGGTAGAGTGGAGAGGTTTCCAAACCACTAATACCCAGATTTATCATCGCTTTAGATGTAAAGAGTGCGGTGGTTGGGGTAGAGAAAGATACAACGCCACTCCAAAGAAAAACAAGAAGTCAATAATGACAAACATCGCTTCATAGGAGTAAATATTATGGATAGGAGAATTGATTATGGAAGACGAAGTTAAAACCTTTAGTATGTGTTGTGGTGGGGCTAGATGTCCCGTCACTATGATACAGAAAGATCAGTGGGTACTCAGAGATGACTTTGGCGGTGAGGTGAAACTCACTAAAGAGCAAGTTGAAGAGTTCATTGAAAAGGCACAAGAACACCTTGACAGCGAATAATTCACACCCATTTTTCATTTTAGGATCTGATGACTGCGAACGTTGTCAGATCCTTTCTGATTATTTACCAGACGTTGAAGTCATTAAGATACCCAACAAGTCATTAGGGCTTGGAGATACAATTGCTAAGATCACTTATCGCTTTTCAATTGAGTCCTGCGAGCAATGTAAGATCAGGAGAAGTGTGTTAAACAAGGTGTTCCCATACTTCTGGAACGCTTCACGATTAACACGGCAAGTCAGGAATATAGCCCTTTCGATGGGTTGTGAGGAACTTCCTGTACTTATGGATTACAAACTATATAAGATCCATAATGTAGATGACTACTACCCCGATTTTACGAAGAAGTATATGAATTAGGCTCTTTCAGCGTGTGCTACCACACCTTGGTGGTATTCGTGAAGATTATCATCCACTCTTTTTAAAAGGTAATCAATCTTCTCTTTCGTAAAATCTCTATGTTGATCTTCTGGGTCATCATGATTTTTGAAATAGAGAATTGCTTCTTCTCTACTAGTTGCCACTACAAAGTATTCACTTCCGTAATCGAAGTCTGATAGTCTATAAAGTTTTGATTCTTTTTTCATGATCTTTCAAGAATTGGTTGGAGGGGAAGGACTCCCACCTTCACGTTAACTCTATCCTTATATCGGCAAGTTAACTGATGCCTATGATATGCACCGTGCGTCTGAAATTCCGCCACCCTCCGTCTAATCAATTCGTATATATTCTCCTAATTTCTCTTTTAAACAATGTTGACAAATGTCTAACGATATAGTTGAACCGTCACCGAATATTGAACCTGATCCGCAATTATCTTCTAAAGTTAACATCTCTTGAAATTCGATGCTATCTTCATAGTTATTGTTTTTAAATTCCTTCATACAGACATCGCAAAATATGGATACGATTTCTTCATCTCCCCCAAAAAGTGACGGCTGCGTAAGTTTCATTTTATATGCCCTTTTGAGTACGTACCGTTGGGTAATCTTTTAACTTCTTCAAACGGAATGAAGATGTCCATGCCTTCATCGTCTTCATAATGAGGCACATGCATGACGTATTCTTGTAAAGCGAGACCGTTGTAATGAACATATGCGAACTTACCCTTCATAGCGTCCCACATAGCTAATGAACAGTCTCTCGCAACGCCCCAATACCAGAAGCAATCCTTTAATTGGTCTTTAGCTATTGCCCCTAATTCTTTATACCCTTCTAATACTCTTTGGTATTCAGGGGCGTTTTTTGAAATGGGTGGTAGTGTTTCTGGTAAATTATTTTCCGAAAGTTTCACCAGTAACTGATTTATTTTGAAATCGTTATACATTGGACGATCTGATGTGATATCATTTTCGGTTAATATGTGTTCTCTCGTTTTCATTATGCTGTAAGTATTATACTTCTCATTACACTTTCTTCGATTTTCTCTCTATTCAATCTCATATTCTCGCCGGATATTTCACTTCTCAGATCTCTAGATGCCCTCCAAATGGGATGATTTATCGAATAGTATTGCTGAGTGTAAAGGTTCGCGTTTAACGATCCATATAAATTCCTTCTAGTATTCCGTCTAGTGTCACTTGCTAAAGTGTAAGAAAACTTTTTCATAGTTGCTTTTAAATACTTATATCTCGTCTGCTGAAATCAATGCGTTTAAGGTGTGTAAATACTCTCTAGATTGCTCAATTTGCTTTTCCCGTTCAGGCATACACTCTTCACAAAACCATTCACATCCCATGTCATCCATCTTGTTGAATATTTTACTTTCGAACTTGAAAACGGTTTCGTAGGCTATTTTCCCACATTGGGAACATTCGACACCTAATCTGCCCCATGATCCGAATCTGAATTCCATTTTAACCTTTGTGTGCTGAATTCCAATCGTCAATAGCCATTTTTGGGTCATCTACAATAGCAGGGCCGCGAGTACTACAATCACGACACCACACTCTATAGATGTCCCACTTTCTGGCGTTTGTCTCAGTGATGAGACGTAGGTCATCGCCGCCGCAGAATGGACAGGGCTTCGCTTGTTTAATAAGGTCTTCTCTCAAATCCATTTCATGAAAATTATTACATTTTTCACAAAGAGTCCTAATTCTCTTACCTATGTCAGTAAACTTTTCCCCATCGGTCATACAACCACATCTTTCACATGTAGTCTCCGACATATTTTCGTATTCCGCTATAATTTCCGTTATTTTAGGGTCTTCGAAATCATCATCTATGTAGAACCTCAACCCACCAAACTTTTCCTTGACCTGAAAAGCGGTGACTTGCTCCCCTATTAAATCCGAATGGTTTTGAAGTTCTGAGCATAAATTGTGAATGATTTGGTACCAACCGTCTAGACAATCTATACCGTCACACATTCGACTTTCTGAAGTAGGTAAGTCTTTGTTGGCGAATATCTTCGGGAATTTTTCAAACAGTTTGTCTTGTAGATCGTTATCCATAATGGGAATTATACCCTATCTTCATACACGATGTAAAGCTTATTATTAACAGATAAACTTAAAACTGGCATTAATATTACTTCCAGATCCTCTTTCAGGAATTTGGAAAACGAGTAAACCTTATTAAACTTATGACCTCTTACCAAATGTTCGGCAGAGACTTGTGAGAAGAAATGTATGGCACTACCATTTTCTAAACCTATTTGTTCTTTTCTATTGATAACCATTCCATTTGGGCAAAGTTGCTTCATCTTTCTCCCGATGGTCTGTCTTAAATGATTCGTCATCGCTATATTAGGCGCGAAGACAGCAATTACAGTGTCAGCGTTATCGAATGCTGAGAAAACTATATCAGATGTCGCTATATTTTCCCCACTAATTGTTTTGTATCTATCTACATTTGCTTCTATATGGTTCATTGTTCTCCTTGTGTGTCAATATCACTTAATTCGAAATCTTTAAACGTTGATGTTCTGTATCTTAATTTTCCCGTAGGACTTGCGTATCTAATATCATAACATCTCCAATCTGAGTGTACGTGTGTGACCATACCAGTGCCACCATCCACTTTTATTGTAACCAAATCCCCTCGTTTGTATTTAGGAACCCATTTTTCTGTGGTACGAGTAGAAACGTCAGCGCACCCAACCACACAAAACACCACAAATAGTAGTAATATGATTTTTTTCTTCATGATTCGCGTGCTTTCGCTCTTTCTCTATTCTCAGCCCATGCGCGCCTTACCGTGAGTGGTAAATGTTTTCCACAACAAGTAGAAAATAAACGACTCATCTTGGGTTCTCCATCGTCGTTAAACACCATAAACTTAGCTTTCGAATTACAAGTCTTGATACTACAACGTGAACTTGGACTCCAACTACCTTCAATGACTGTTACTTTATTAAAATCACCTAACACGATTACCCTCTTTCTTCGTTTAGACTAGCCGATAACTTATTTACAAGTTCTATTTGTTCTTCTGATAATTGACTATAAGGTAAATCCATATAATCTCTTATTTCTTCTGCTTCTTCACTTTCATTCAGCCCCACTTTATCTAAATAGTGAAGTTCATAGTGAAGTTCGACGAGATGGGCTACGTATTTTAGTAAAGGAGTGTTCATTTGTTACCTTCTGTCTGTTTGTCGCTGAATTTATCGACACATTCTTCAATAGTGTTCCCGCTTGCTAAAATGTCCATCCCAACAGGAGCATCCCCCCATGAGTAAATAATAAATTTACCATCTTCATAACTCAAAGAAGGACCGCCATACCATTCACCTAGTATATTTTTTAACTTTTCATCAATATTCATTTAATTACCTTCTGTCGGTTCGTTCCGAAACCATACATTTTTACCTCAATATTTTGAAATCTTTTTAATGTGTCCGCATTTTTTACACACTAAAAACTTTCGAAGTTCTTTATGTAAATACGATCCTTTAGGGTGCGCTATCCAATCGTAATCTTCTACGATTTCGAAATCGTGTTTACAGAAAAGTCTTCTTATTGCGTTTATCATCTTCTTTTTCCTTTTCTCCTTGATAACAAGTGTCACATGAGTTACAACGATACTTTAATGGTTCATATTCAGTAAATACGTTACAGCCACATGAACAACGAAAGTGTTTGCCGTTGACTCTAGGCATTACTTGATTATTTGTTTTCATACTTCCCAAGCGATAGGGTGTAGATCAATATTCCCACCCTTCATTTTTTCAATAAAGACTTCGCAAGCTTCTTCTTCGGTTTCAGCTTCCACTTCTTCCATTAACTCTAATAGTATATTAAATGTTTTTTTATTGGAGTTCAAATCCTTTATTTTTTCCGCAATCGTAGATGGGGTGACCCTTTGTAAATCTAACACTTCATCGAATAAGGTTGTGTTCTTATCCTGCCAAATCTTAACCCTAGTGCAGGGGATTTCACACTCATCCACTACACCTTTTGCAGACCATGCGTATTGTTTACCGTCTACGTTAATTTCTCTATATTTCTTTTTCATTCTATATTAAGTTATTATTTTTCATGTACTTAGCGAATAAGGTGGCAGAGATAACGTGCCCCATCTTCTCTACTAAGTTCTTTATAGCTTGGTCTCTGGGTAAAAACTCTTCTAGCTCTTCCTCAAAAGTGTATTCCTCACCATTCAGTGAAAATTTGTATGAAGCTACGCAACCAAGGCATTTGTGACTTCTGGAAAGTATAACGCAACCATTTAACTCATTATCCTCAACCTTATAAGTGTCTATGATTTGATTCTTAGCCTTTTGAATCATCTCATCATAAATCCTCACAGAATCATCTGTAGGGGCTTTATGTTCGTTTACAGTGACCTTCTGAGGGTAAGCGGGGGCTTGTCTTGTTATATACGTATTAAACATTATTAATCTCCATGTAAAGGGCAGTCTGATGCCATATGAGCGAATCCACTCCCTAAATCGTCCATATTATCTATTTTTGGGCAAGTGCATTTAGGAGCATTAAACCAAAGCGTATGGTTTTTTATGTCTCTTTCGAATTTCCATGCATCTTGCAAACAGTATTCAATGTCAGTTATTTGTTTTGCTAATTCTTTGAGTTTTACTGGATCATCTTCCTCTTCAATCGCTTTAAAGAGGTCAATTTTTTCCCTATGGATCATCTTTATAACGTCTAATTCTTCATAGGTTATTCTCTGCTTTACTACTAGTTTAGGGGAGACATACGATTCTATTACGCCGTCAGAACCGCAAAGCCCAAAAAGAGCTTTTTTCTCTTCAACATCCTGTGGTATTTTAACTAAATCAAAATCCATTTCAATCTCCCGTATCTTCAGGTATTTGATCCAATATCTCAGTCATCTTCTCGTATTCTTTTGTGGCTTCCACCTCTTCGAAAGAATCACCGCTTAGGTTACCCCCATCATGACCATCATCAAGCATAAAGGTGAAATCTGGGAACATTACACTCACACGTTCTTGTTGAAAGGTTTCTCTTAAGTTACGTGCAATATCTAAGGCGGTCATCTGTATCTTAGCTTTAGTGCTAGGGAAACGAGGGTAATTAATGAGACCTATCTCAACACCCTTCTCACGACCACCAGTATAGATGAAATCAAGAGGTGTTACTGTGAGGCCCAACCCAACACGATCACAATAAATCTGACATTCCTCTTTAATCTCATCAATTATGATGTCTAAATGATCATCGGAAACGTTCTGATCGTAACTAGGGCGAGCGCCGATGAAGATCTTTGCCCAATATGTAGGTACGTAATTACTCATGATTTTCCTCTATTACCATTTCTACGAGTGAATATCTAGGATCACTCAACTCTTTAGAGTATACCACTTCCGCTTTTTCTTTGCAAAGGAAAATTTTAGGAAAATCGCCTGACCAATACATTCCCGATTTTTCTATTGTAGTTCTATCTGCAAAATCACCATGCCCACAAATTACATTTTCCGTCTTTGCTAAGGTCCAACCTGTCACTTCTCTTCTCCTTTAACTCTTATCGTCTTACTTTGAAAAGAACCCCCGTGGTGTTTGAATTTTGTTTCCTTTTCTTTTGGGAATTCTTCATCCACATCTCGTAAGAACCTTTTCATATATCCTTTGAGTTCTTCGTAATCAGGTTCGACGCCATCTTCCCTGTCAAACTCATATTCCATATCTTTAGGGTTTTCTTCTAATTTAGTTTCGACCATACCCTTAACAATTTCGATACAAGCGTCTATATCATCACGAAGCTCTTTGGCAGTGAATGAGACAACGCAGCAAATAGAGAATATCGCTGTATCCCTATCCTCTGGTTCCTCTTGATACTGCCAAAAGGTATACCAATAACTATTATGCCATCTACTGTATGACATCACACACCCCAAGAGACTTCTATTCCGTAACCGCCCCCCGAATAACCTAAATTCTTCTTGAACTTTGTAAAGTACCCCTTACCCTCTAACTTCTTTCTTAATCTCTTATAAAGTGATTTAGACATTAACTTATCAGGGGCTCCTACCATATCATCACAGAAACTAAATGTGATTTTCATTCTACCTTCAAGAATAGCCTGCTTAATGCGTTTGGCGATTTCTTCCATTGCTGATTTTTCCATATCCCCAAGGATTCGACGCCTATTGTACATTGTGTCCGTGTTTGCCGACCATGCATTAATTATTTCCATGATGTTTCCTTTTGTTATGGATGCCCCTGAGAGGTTCGAACTCCCACTAAAAGGTCCAAAACCTTCTGTGCTACCGTTACACCAAAGGGCAGTGTGTATATTTACTTACTCTCTTCGTTGTCTATCTTTTCGATTTCTTTCACCCAATCGTCGCCATATTTTTCTTGCAACTCTTTTACGAATTTCTCACCATATTTCTCACTGAAAAAGTCGATTGCCATTTCGAGACTCATTAGGTAGTCCTCTTGTTCTTGTTCTCGTCTTGCTTCTTCCCACCATTGCTGTTGGTAGATAGCCTCTTCCATTTGTAAGGCTTGACGATATTCATCATCTGAATAGTAATCTACTCTTTCAACTCCCATAATGACCTCTATTGTGGTTGTATTATATGAAAACTAAGGGCGACTGTCAATCGATATATTCCACTTTGTAAAGGGAATTGCTTTCTGTGCGAAGTAATACGGCACCATCCACTTCTTCAATCGATGTGACCCTTGAAGTGGATACTATCCGAGTGTCGTATTTCTCATCTAATGGGGCGCTTTCTAAAACAAAGGAATCCCCTACTTCAGGGTGTCTCCTTATGACCCCTTCTACAACGTCAGTCCTTAAACCGCCCTCTAAATCAGCTTCTCGAAATAGTTTCGTCATCTTAGCTTTTGTAGGGTGTTTCCTTTTACTGCATTCATGAGCAGTATGAAAACTTACATTGTTATGGGTCTGATCACACAGAGGGCAAACCCCTCTACCACCTAGTTTCGGTTTACTCATTTTTATCTCCTACTTTAATTTCCGGCCAAGAGGGTATGTTTATTTTAGGTGGTGTAATCTTATCAAATTTTATTTTCCTTTTAGGTGTTGGGAAAGGTCTCCACCAATCCCAAAGGATGCCGTCACCGTCGTCTACAATAGTTCCCCACCCTTTGCCGAAAGCGTGAATCCTATTACCGTTAAAGGGCTTTTTTAAGCCATACGATTCCCATTTTTCGTAATAATGTGGCATATCACTTCACTTGATCGTCTACAACATTCTTAATATACTTAAAGGCATTAGTCGTGTGTCTAACATACCATTTATTTAGAGTTATAACGGTACGATCTCCTTTTTCCAAGAGATGATTAGCATCAGACCATTCTCTGGCCTTTTCGTCAATGGTGTGTTGCGCGAACATTAAGTTCGTTTTTATTTTACTTAACCTATTGACCACCTTCATTATTTCTATAATCAATATAACATTTAGACTCAAAGATAGTATTAACGCCATTAACATATTATTACTCCCATACTTTATCTATAATTTTGAATATTATATCTACTTGCTCATCTGTGAACTGCCATCTAACATTGACGTTACGTTCAGCCCATTCTCTGGGGGTGCCGCCCTTCTCTTCCGACATAGCACACCAATCAGCCACCATCTCTGCGATGTCCAATTCTGGCATGGTTGTGGCGTCTATAATGCTACTTGGGGGTTTATCACGATCCTCTTTATTAATTAGATTATCCGTAGTGGGGGAATGCGCCTCGGGGTGGTGTGAGTTTTGTGTGACATGATGCGTAGTGGCTTCATGCATCATCTCTGTTATATGATCCGGTACGTCAAAGTCTACGTTCTCAGCCTTGCACTTGTATTTCCACGTTACCCACACATACGGAATGACTTCAGGATGCTGATACTTACTCCTGTCATGTGTGGCTTTCCTAAGACGTAAACTACTATATTCAGGAAACTCTTTAGCGATCTTATCGCAATACTTCCTGACTAATTTAATATGTCGTTTAGTGCGATCATGGAAGAAGTCGTACATCTCTTGCGTCACACCCTTTACAAGTTCTTCATTCATGAATGCATTATATAATACTGGGTGAGGATGTCAAGATATTTTTAAGGGGAAATGGGGGGATGGAGCCGAGTGTGGGACTCGAACCCACGGTGAGATTTCTCTCGACGGATTACAAATCCGTTGCTATAGCCACTAAGCGAACTCGGCATTGGGATAAGGTTCATTATGTGATACACTATGGTGTGTGGGAATCAGTAATGTTCATTATGTGATACACTATGGTGTGTGGGAATCAGTAGTTCGAAAAGGTTTTATGTGTTTTTTTTTAACTCCTGCTCTACCAACTGAGCTATACTGGCGAAAATGGTAGCGGACATGGGAATTGAACCCACCTATGAGATTTATGAGACCTCCATCTGCTCTCCAGCCGATTCATCCGCATTCATTAAAATTACTTACCTTTCTTGTCTTTGAAAATGTCCAATATCGAAATAATTTTTAGTATTATAAGGCCAAAAACTAAAAAAGTCAAACAGAAAATCAACTTTAATATGTCTTTACACCACTTTATCAATGAAACACCTCTCATTAATCACAAAGTTAGAAACAATATACTCTTCCACTCTAACCTTTTTCAATCGATATACCCCCGCTACATATGACTCTTCTTCAGTGAGAAGTGGTCCCTTTTTATATGTGCCGTAATTCTTAGTTGGGATCTTCTCATCAAATAATCCCATATCATGAAGTTCATCCATTTGTTCTTTAGAATGGAAGTCTGTGAAACCAGTTCCATTAACCGCTTTATAAGGACTTATATATTCGAAAAAATTTCTAACCCCATAAAATTTCAAAACGCCATCTTCAATTTTACATTTTCCATCTGTAAAGACTTTAATATTTTTCTCAGTGGGTAATCTCCCTAAACCTTTTCTGTTGGTTTTGAATATATTCCAGACACCATCTTTAATCTCTACAACAGTGTACTCCACAAAATTCTTAAATTTGGTTTTCTTACTCATGATGCCCTCTTTTATTTCGTCATGTGAATGGCTGTTCGTTTCACCGTTTCACCGCCATAGAGATTATAACTTCGTGTGATCTTAACGATGGTATTGGATAGTGTGGCGTTATTGTAGAAATACACCTCTTTAGTGGATAGTTGTTGGTTATAAAGACCATCTTTATATTCCACATATAACGTGGTCGCACTTCTCACTAGTTCACTAGGGATGACCGTTTCGGTTTTAGACCCTGAAATAGGGGCTCCCGCTCCAATAGCGCCCCAATACACGACACAAAACAAAAAAGATAGGAAACTCACTATTGGCCTATCTATCGTATGTACCTTCACGATTAGTAAACCCAAAATTATTGAAATTGTAGCGCCGATTATGCTGTATTCTAATGCCATCTTTTTCTCCTTTTTTCTTTTTAAACTGGTACCCAAATCCAGAATCGAACTGGAACTAAGAGTTTAGAAGACTCCTGTGCTGTCCGTTACACCATAAGGGCATTTTTTATTAAAGGGGCCAATCACAGGCAGGTGCCCCAAGCGAACTGCGTTAAACTTTTCCTTATTTCTTGGGTTGAATTATATCATAGAGATGATAAGTATTCAACTGCCTTTTTGATAAATATTTGTATGAGTGCAGCAGAAAAGATTTTATCCGTTTTAATAACTATTACATTAGGAATAGCTTCGTTTTCTTTAGTCTGGATGTTCAATAGTAATGCGAAAATGGCTGTTATCGAACATAATCTCACACAAATGATGCAAGATACCGATGATGAGCAACGCCAAAATAGAACATTAGGTAATCACTGGAAGCTTCATGGGTGGACTAAAGACCAAATAAACGATCTACGCTATGCAGCAGGTAAAGAAGCGGTCACATGGCCTGATTTAGATTAATTTACGATCTCAGTAAAGGCTTCCCCACATAGTAAGTCCACATAATACATTATTTTTGTATATGTTGGGGCTGTTTTCTTTAAATTGTACTTTTTAAGGGCTTCCCCATCAATCCATTTGCGTAAATCAGTGCCGAACTCAGAAGATCTTGCCTTCCAATCACACACCATCTCAGCTAAATGCACATCAGGAATGTTTTCAATACCATCCCAATATTCAGGGTGATGGGGATTTGACTCTTGATGTTGCTTTAAAGCAGTTAAAAAGTTAGCACGTTTTTCCTTATTTAGCTTCTTTTCAAGACCTAATGGGAGGAAATCCCATTCAATTCCTATGAATTTACTAACATCATGTTGAAAACCATAGTAAATCAATAGTCTTCCGGTCCTAAATTCACCCTCATCTATAAGCTTTTTACCCAAAAGAATACAATTTTGTTGTACGTTTTGGATGTGACGAATGGTGATGTCTAGATAATCTAATAAGGACTCTTTTTCTTCCAATTCTTCTTCAGACATTGTATATCCTTTTATATATTTAATCTGTGGTGTAACGAAATTGGATACGTGTTACCATTGTCTCCGGTGTACACTTATTTATTCCACAGAAAAAATCGACGAATTCTTGGACTGTTAAGTGGGGAAACCCCTCTTTAATAACGTCGTTTTTAGTGATTTTGTATAGGGGTTCTTCTCTCACTGAGATAATTTTAATGGGTCCACCTAACTTCTCTATCTTCTCACCCTTCTTTAAACCCTGACATTTCACACACGGTTGAACGATATCACCTTTCTTGAGGACTTTCCACCCTAAACGTCGAGTGACTGTCTTAGTCTTCTGTCTCATCGGTTCAAGTGTGGCGTAGAACGACATGTTTCTCATGGTTGTAACTCCTTTAATGTTTGTTGGCAACGTCTTTTGAAATTCTTAAAGATTTTCTCTTTTTTAGTGCCTTTTATAGTCTTTTTCTCTGTCTTTAATACGTGATTGATGTTATCAATCTCATCCTCTAAGTAAGTTATATAAAACTTCTTTTGCTTTCGGTTTTTAAACTCTTTTGGGGTAAAATCAATCACTATTCGATATGACAGTTGTAGGGTTGCCGTTATAGTCACCCGTATCCGAATCTTCCAATGGGGTGTATTTCATCCCATTATCTGGTATTCTGTAAGAGTAACTTTCTTTAATTGGACCGTCATGACCTTTCAATTCTTCAGCAAGTTCCTTGAAATCGAAAAAGATGTCTGTAGCAAACTGATACATGATATCAACACGTTCAGGTTCCTTGTCAAAAAGAACATAACTACGTATACCCTTACCACTAGCCCATCCTAATTCAAGATGCCCTGACTTACCACATGGCATAACCATCACAACGTCCGTAGAGCGACTGATATGCTTCTTATCGAACTCGAAGATGTGTGTTGCAGCATGGTCCTGTAGCGTCTCCTTGTATGAGAAGTTCTTCCCCTTGCAATAGTCCCTAAGATAATCATCCGCATTAGGGCCGGGAGCATACCAACTATCAAACACTTCCCATTCAGGATTTAACTCCCTTAGTTTGTTTGCGATTTTAGGTATATTATCGTTCTTCAAACTACCAATAACGTATATCACTCGTTTACTCATACTTACTGTTCCTTATACCATTCGACTTTCTGCTCAGTCTCCATAGCGTGTACGTCTTTATTGCATTCCTTTGGGTAGACGCCATTTCGAATCAAACTCATTCCCCAATAGGAGAAGCCGTCCTCATAAACGAAAAAGGATTGCTTCATTTCGTCTTTAACACTTTGTGACTTTTCTTTCTTAAAATTCTTCGCCATCGTTTTCTTTCCTTTATTGTTGGATTTGTATTATTACATTTTTCG